>Ga0256405_10000964_pt1 | contig 86214 bp, 72 predicted proteins | sample RumenRJG_02DNA_FD_189096 | JGI IMG/M metagenome (GOLD analysis project Ga0256405, IMG submission 189096) | Bovine rumen microbial communities from Lethbridge, Alberta, Canada - RJG_02 | ecosystem: Host-associated > Mammals > Digestive system > Stomach > Rumen | place: Canada: Alberta... | reverse complement strand
TTTTCTTTTTGACTGAGATACCCACACGATTATTTAGAGATGCCAACACACAAGAAAAATCGTGCAGGTTTTCACCAACACGATAATTTAGTGTCGCCCACATCAACACGATAATTTAGAGCGCCATAAAGAATAGAAAAACAGAAATCAGACAACGATTGTCTGGTTTTTGATATAAAAGAGGAATTACTGATATGTTGGTTGAAAAAATCAATGATATGATGAAGGTGAAATAAACGGAGATATCATATGGCAAAAATGAATTTACTGACAGTCGGGGTCTATGCTGCAACAGGCAAGCTCCTGGGTTCTCTTCCGGTCAAGGAAAACGCTCAAGTCGCAAGAAAGATCGCAGAAGAGGGCATCGTCTTACTGAAGAATGACGGTGTATTGCCTTTAGATCCCTGCAATGTCGCTCTGTTCGGCGCCGGAAGCAAGGATACGGCAGTCTGCGGAACAGGCAGCGGCTATGCATTCAGTCCTTATACCGTATCGGTCTATGACGGACTGGTGAACGCAGGCTTTAAAGTCACGTCTGATCTTTGGCTGAACAATTATGACAAGAAGAAAAAGGAGATCGCAAAGAAAGACAAGTCTCTCAGTTTTCTGGACATCCGTTTCAGCGGGCGTTCCGTATATTTTGATGTCGATGTCCTGAAAAAGGAAGAGATCGATTCCGCCTACGGAAGCGATGTTGCTTTCTATGTGATCAAACGCAATACCGGCGAAGGATTCGACAGAAAGCCGGAAAAGGGTGATTACTACCTGAGCGACAACGAAAAAGAGAATATCGAACTGCTGACGAAGAACTTCACGAAAGTCATCGTCATTCTCAACACCTGTGTCATCGACTGCAAGTGGCTGAAGGAAAACGAAAGAGTTTCTGCGATCCTCATGCTGGGACAGGCCGGACTGGAATCCGGAAATGCCCTGGCGAACATCATCACCGGAAAAGTATCTCCGAGCGGCAGACTGACGGATACCTATGCGCTGTCCTACGAAGATTATCCGGCGCATGAGACCTTCTCCCTGAATGATGAAGATCCTTATCAGGAAGACTATAAAGAAGACATCTTTGTCGGTTACCGTTACTTCGATACGAAGAAACTGGATGTCGTCTATCCGTTTGGCTACGGATTGTCCTATACGGATTTCGTCTTTGAAAACTATGAAGTCAAGGCCGATTGGAAAGAAGTCACTGTATCTCTGGATGTGCGAAATACAGGGAATGTTCCTTCCAAGGAAGTCATCCAGCTCTATGTGAGTGCTCCGGCAGGAAAACTGAAGAAGCCTTACCAGGAACTGCGTGCCTACACTAAGACCGATCTGATCAATCCGGGGGCAGTCCGCAGAGTTACTTTGAAAGTGAATACAAGAGATCTCGCCAGCTATGACGAGGAAACATCTGCCTGGATCATGGAGAAAGGCAAGTACCTGCTCAGAGTCGGCAAGAACTCCAGGAACACGGAAGTTATCGGAGCGATCGAAGTTGATGAAACAGCGACAGTGGTACAGCTCTCCAGACAGCTGACGATCGACAGGGAACTGGAATATGAAGACCTTCCGATCTGTGATACAGCAGATTACGAAGGGGAAGCCATCCTTCTGCAGAAAGAAGACTGTGTCACAGTTGATGAATCTTCCAAGATCGCAAGGACATTGAACTGCTATACAGCAGATGAATACGAAACGAAGAAGAGTTCCTATTCGTTCTGCTGGGACAGTGAAGAAGAGATTCAGAAAGTCAGACCAATCGACAACGCAACGCTGCTGGATGTAGTCGACGGAAAGATCACGATGGAAGAATTCGTCGCAACATTGGATAACGAAGTTCTGGCCAGACTGGTCACCGGTTCCGGACAGGAAACGAAATATGAAGTCACACCGCGCCTGGCAAAAGGTGCTTTGAAGTCTTCCTTCAACGGAGCCACGAGCGGAAAGACGACCGATCAGTTCTGCGCAAGTCTGGGCATCCCGGCCTGTTCCCTGGCGGACGGTCCTGCGGGACTGCATCTGATGGGATCGGCATCGACCTGTTTCCCTGTCGGCATGGTTCTGGCGCAGACCTTCAATGAGGAACTGGGCTATGCCTTCGGTGATGCCTATGGCAAAGAGATGGAATGCTATGACGTCGCTTTGGCCCTTGGCCCGGGCATGAATATCCACCGTGATCCGCTGTGCGGAAGAAACTTCGAATACTATTCTGAAGATCCGCTCGTGACCGGTTTGAATGCAGCGGCCTATACCAACGGTCTGCAGAAGAATCATCCGGGTTTCGGAGTGGCGATCAAGCACTTCTGCTGCAACAACCAGGAAGTCGAAAGAGCGAAGTCCAATTCCTCCGTCAGTGAACGTGCTCTGCGTGAGATCTATCTGAAGGGATTCGAGATCGCTGTCAAGAAGGCTCATCCGGCAACGGTCATGTCTTCCTACAACCTGGTCAACGGCATCCACACCTCATCCCGTTATGACCTCCTGACAGATGTCTTGAGAGGTGAATGGGGCTTTGACGGATTTGTCATGACGGACTGGGACGGCGACAGTGACCGAGTTATGGACCTGCAGGCAGGCAATGACATCATCATGGGCGGTTACGATACCGATGTCCTGGTCGCAGCTACAACAGAGAAAAAGCCGGAATTCAACGAAGACGGATCGGTAAAACAGAAAACGATCAAGATGTACGGCGGAATGATGAAAAAGATGTCTGATCTCTACTGGTCATTCCTTCCGGATAAGAACGGAACAGACACGATCGAAGTTCCATTCAAAGATGCAGTCTCTGATAAGGTGAGGGAATTAAAAGAAAAAGGCCTTGTTGAGATCGATGAAGAAAGAAAAGTCGTCACCTACAAGGGCTATGACCGTTCCAATGCACTGAAGAGAAGTGTCCTGCAACGCAATGCGATGAGAGTCCTGAACTATCTGGCGTACGGTGCACCGATGAAACTTGCGAAAAGACAGTAAAGAAACACAGAACATAACAGCGGATCAATGATCCGCTGTTTTTCATCATCTGCTTCTGACATTCAGACAGAAATCATAGGAGTAGGTCTGCCCCGCTTTGATCAGATATTTCTCATCACATTTTACGAAGCAGTCACTCAAGCCGTTCTGGATACAGTCGATATTGACCGTGGTCGTTTTGTGTTCCGGAAGTTCGTGGATATGCTGTGCTGAATGCAGATCTTTCAATGTATAAGGCCAGAAGGAGATATTGAAAGGATCCTCTCCTTTTTCAATATGCAGGACATATTCATCGGACGAGATATCCGCATAGTAGACGTGGGTCTTGTTTCCGTGTTCCTGCGGACGGACATATTCGTCCTGGTCCTTGACATCCTGTACATAGATCGCAACCAGACCTGAATCATCCTTGCCCGGATAATGGTCGGAAGGTCCTTTTCCGAAGTATTCCACAGTATGGAAACTGTTGTCCAGTTCCAGCTGCATGCCGAAGCGGTTCGGTGCCTTCTTTCCGGTAAAGGTCACATGTGCCGATATCTTCAGGGATCCGTCACTGATGGAGTATTCTCTTACCAGCAGATACTCTTTCTTCTTCTGGGTGACGAGGACTTTATTGTTGCTGATACGGATCTCCGGCTTCTGTGCGATGCCCTGAACGGAATCCTTTCCGAATCCATCCAGTTTCAGATGCCTGCGCATCGCCATCCCCACAAAGCCCATATCGCCGTCGGTATAAGGACGATAGAAGGAAGGACGCAGCGATCCCTTCAGGATATTTGCTCCGTCGATCAGGATATCGCGGACATCGCCCGTGTTCCTGTCGATGACATATTGATCTCCGAGAACGATATCCGCATCTTCTCTGATATCCGCAGAAGCTTTCCTCTCCGGAAGAGATTTTTCCTTCAGAAGGAATTGCTGATAGGAAGAGGAATCGTCCTTCTCGAAGAAGACGTTGAGGAAGCAGGTTGCATCCTTTTCCGGAAGATCGTAATTCAAAGTGAATTCCTTGTTTCCTCTTGGCTCGACATCGGTCTTGAATTCCTTCTTCAGAATCTCCTTTCCGTTTTCACTGATCGTGAAATAGGAAGCGTATTCCGAAGAAGAAGTGAAGACATTGCGATTGTATACACTGATCGTTTTATCTGCTGTCCTTGTGATGACCAGCGGCTGGAAAGCGTGCTGGATCTCATAATAGATGGAATGCGGTCTGGAGAACGGATCACAGATGCCGTTGCAACAGAAATCGCCTGCCTGGTCTTTTGTTTTGAAATCGCCGCCATAAAGCAGTTTTCCGTCTTTCAGCAACGCCTTATCCTTGAAGTCCCAGACGAATCCGCCGCAGTACTGATCACATCCGTCCATAATACGTACGTGTTCTTCCACATCGCTTCCGGCATTGCCCATGGAATGCTGATACTCAGTGACCAGGATCGGATGGTTCTTATATTCTTCGTAAGTGATGGAATTCAGGGACATCAGCAGCGGGATGAGCCTTTGAACGATGGATGGCTTGTCGATGACATCTTCCTTGCTGGCGAACTTCCGTTCTCTTTCCGTGGAACAGTAGCCGTCACAGAGGAAATCGGACAGTTTCAGATTCCTTCCGCCTTCATAGTGGATCGGACGGGAATCATCCAGTTTCAGGGCTGCTTCCTTCATGCGGAAATGATTCTCTCCGCAATTGGATTCATTGCCCAGGGACCAGATCGAGACACAGGCGTGATTGCGGTCTCTGATGACCATCCGTTCCATCCGGTCAACGACGTGTTTCGTCCATCGCGGATCATCTCCCGGGACGTTCTTGTCTCTGACGCCGTGGCTCTCCACGTTGCATTCATCCATCACATAGAACCCCATCTCATCACACAGATCGTAGAAGATGTCTGCCTGAGGATAGTGGGAAGTACGGATCGCGTTGATATTCGCATCCTTCAATAATTTCAGATCTTTGCGATAGACTTCTTCAGAAACATAGTATCCGTTGTCCGGTGTAAAGGCGTGGTAGTTGATGCCTCTGAGTTTGATCGTTCTTCCGTTGTGCAGATACAGAGCTTTCTCATGGTCGACCCTGTCTTCCCGGAAACCGAAACGGAAAGTCTGTGTTTCTGTCACTTCTGCAGAGGTGTATGTCACAGTCACCGGATAGAGTTCCGGCTTTTCTGCAGACCACAGACGGACATTCTTCATCGAGATGGAAAGGGAAGCCATTCCGTTTTCCACGGATGCGGATGTCTCGAGATCATCGATCTTTACAGATACGGTTCCCGGTGCACTGGCTTTTGTATCACAATGCAGAATTGCATCAGTGTAGTCATTGATGAGTTCCGAATGCAGATAGACATCTTCCAGATGTTTCTTCGGACGGGTATAGAGACAGACATCCCGATAGATGCCGGACAGGAACCACATGTCCTGGTCCTCGATGTATGTGGCATCGGAAAATTCCAGGACTTTGACAGAGATATTGTTTTCTCCTTCTCTCAGATAATCGCTGACATCGAATTCACATGGCAGCATCGATCCCTTGGACATTCCGACGTAGTTTCCGTTGATGTAACAGTAAAAAGCGGATTTCACGGAATCAAAACGCAGGATATTTTGGGAATCGGGATCGATGTGATCCAGGGTAAAAGTTTTCCTGTACAGTCCGCAATAGGTCTTCTTATGATCGATCGCAGGGATCTTTTTCTTCGATTTGTTTATTGCTTTGGGGAAATCAGCTCCGAAGTAGTATGGTGTTCCATAGCCTCTGGTCTCCCAACAGGCAGGGACATCGATCTCTTCAAACGAAGACAGGTCATAGCTGTCCGAATAGAAATCTTTGTCAGCTTTGTCCGGATCAAGGATACATCTGAACTTCCATTTTCCGTTCAGATCGATCCTGTCCTCATACTGAAAGGTGGAATGCGGATCCAACTGTTTCTCATTGATGATACTGATATCTTCCCATTTATCCATGATTTATACCTCAATCTCATTATAGGAGAGGAAGAAAAAAGAATGAATGACACATTTTAAAAAAAATCGTTTCGGGTTATATTGATAGGTAGGAGAAAATCTTATGAAAGCAATCAATATCAAAGTCGATCATCTGAAGGATCCGCTCGGTCTGGAGAACAGAAGTCCGCGGATCACCTGGAACTGCGACGAAGGTCTGAGACAGACCGCTTTTGCCTACAGGGTCGAAGTCAACGACGTCACCATCCTGGAGTCCGGAAAGATCGAAAAGAACGATATGGAACTGATCACACCGATCCTGTTCAAGGATCGTGACCGTGTAAGGATCACCTTGACTCTATGGGACGAGAACGATGTCAAGGGTCCGGAGAATTCCTGCAGTTTTGAGATGGGGATCAGCGAATGGAAGGCAAAGTGGATCGATCCGGAACAGGATCCGGATAAGAAGGTCCGTCAACCTGCCTCTTATCTGAAGAAGGAATTCAATGTCAGGAAAAAGGGCAGAGCCCGCCTGTATATCACGGCACACGGTCTCTATGAAGCACACATCAACGGAAAAAGAGTCGGTGATTTCGTTTTGGCTCCGGGGACCGATGACTACAACAAGCGTCTGCAGTATCAGGTCTACGATGTCTCAGATCTGCTGAAGGAAGGAAACAATCTGATCGAGGTCTGTATCGGTGACGGCTGGTACAGAGGAAACAACGGGATCGACGGAAACAATCATCTGTTCGGCGATGATCTGGCCCTTTTGGCACAGCTGGAAATTGACGGCGAGATCGTCGCGATGACAGATGAATACTGGTATGCCTCCCAGAAAGGACCGATCCGTTTCTCGGATATGGAGATCGGGGAAGTCTATGATGCCAACATGGAAACAGTCGCGGAGTGGCACGAAGTAAAAGTCGCCGATCATGATTACTCCAAACTGGTCTGTTCGGATGAAGTCATCATCAAAGAACAGGAGAGATTTGAAGGCAAGAGGATCGAAACACCGGATGGATCGATCGTCTATGATTTCGGACAGAACCTGGCCGGCTATACCTGCTTTGAACTGACTGCGAAAAAAGGTCAGAAACTGACGATCCGGCATGGAGAGACCCTGGATCAGGATGGAAACTTCACCCAGGTCAACATCGATCCGGGGAAGAGGAACAGGAACGGAGGCATTCCGCAGATGATCGAATACATCTGCAAAGAAGGCCTCAATATCTATAAACCTTCTTTCTCCATCTTCGGTTTCCGCTACATCAAAGTTGAAACGGATGCGGATCTGAGCGATGCGAAGTTCACTTCGATCGCCGTCTATTCCGACATGAGACCGACCGCGGAATTCCTGTGTTCTGACAGCGATGTCAATCAGCTCTTCCGCAACACGATGTGGTCGATGAAGTCGAACTTCGTCGATATTCCGACGGACTGCCCGCAAAGGGAAAGAAGCGGATGGACCGGTGATGCGGGAGTGTTTGTCCGGACCGGGCTGCTTCTTCATGATTCCTATTCCGTCTTCCGGAAATGGCTGAAGGAAGTCTGTCTGGCTCAGAAGAAGAACGGCGTGATCCGCAACATCGCTCCGCCGATCAGCAAGGAAGATCAGGGCTTTTCAGCGATCCTGGACGGATCGACCGGCTGGGGTGATGCGATCGTTCTGGTCCCATACGCCTTGTACAGGACCTATGGAGACAAGCGCATCCTGGAAGAAAACTACGAAGCTATGGTCAGATGGGTGGAATTTGAACGGAAACTGGCGAAGAAGAGACAGCTGAAAGGTCTGCTGAAGAAGGGCCTGTATGAGGACTATATCATCCGCAAAGGTTTCCATTGGGGAGAGTGGTGTCAGCCGGATGTCGATTCCGGAACGGAACTCAAAAACAATATGACCAAGGGAGCTCCGAAGTCTGCGACTGCCTATTACTTCTACAGTACGGCTTTGTTGAGTGAGATCGCCTCCATCCTGGGAAGGAAAGAAGAAGCTCAGGAATATCGGAACCTCTCAGAGAAGATCCGGCAGGCCTATCTGCACGAGTTTACGAAAGACGGCATCGTAGAGAGTGACAGGCAGTGTGACTATCTCAGACCGCTGGAATTCGGGATCCTGGACAAGAGGGAAGAGAATGCGGAGAAACTGAACGAGATGATCGTGAAGAATAATTATCATCTCAATACCGGTTTCCTCTCCACACCATTCCTGTGTCCGATCCTGTGTGAATACGGATATACCGAAACAGCTTACCGTCTCCTGCTGCAGGAGAGTGCTCCATCCTGGCTCTATGCCGTGAAGAATGGGGCGACGACGATCTGGGAGAGCTGGAACGGACTGACAGAGTCCAATAACGCTTCCCTGAACCATTATTCCTATGGCGCCGTTTCCGGCTGGCTGATCTCCGGAGTCTGCGGCATCAATGTCGTCAACGGAAAAGTGACGATCCGTCCGTATCCGCATGAATTATTGAGCTATGCCAAGGCGGAATACGTTTCTCCACTCGGAAAGATCTCATCGGCCTGGAAATACACGGATGAGGATCTTGAATTTGCGGTATCGATCCCGGCGAACGTGACGGCGGATCTGATCCTTCCGAATGGCTGCAGGACAGAACTGAAAGCCGGAAAACATACATTTCAAATCAAAAAATAAGAAATAAAACGAATTACATACAAGAAAATCTAAATCTGTATAATCCCTGTAAACGGTTTCATTCTACAATGAAGATACTTAATATGGGGGTTTTCATTTAATGGCTAAAAAAGAAAAGAAAGTTAAGGGACCGGAATCCATAGGTTTCAAGGAGATTTTTGGCTCTACTGCCTTATCAACAAACAACGGTCTTTCCGCTGTATTCATGTCATCCATGTTGATGAAATACCTGACAGACTATGCAGGTCTCGGAGCATGGGGCGCTACTTTGGCTACGACACTGTTGCTGGCAGCACGTATCATCGATGCCGTCGATGACCCGATCCAGGGATTAATCATGGACAAAGGAAAAGTAACAAAGCATGGTAAATACAAGCCATTCTTCATGCTGTCAATCATTATGACAACAGTTGGCTGTATCGCTCTGTATTCCTTACCAAACGCAATCACCAAAACACCGCTACTGGTAACTATCTGGGTTATCGTATTCTATTTCATATATGATATCGGTGCTTCATTCTACAACCAGAACCTGTTATTCCGTACAATGACCAATGATCCTGACGAGCGTGCAAAACTGCTCATCGGACCAAGACTCTGGGTTATGATCCTTGGCATGATCGGTGCTGGTATGACTGCTATCGCCGTTTCAATCCAGGCTGCTGTTGGTAGCTTCAAGACTGCTTACATGATTCTGGCTGGCGCGGCAATGGGTATTTCCTGCCTTGTTTCAATCCTGGGCTGGACCATGGTTTCAGAGAAACACGTAGTTGAACAGGCTGAAGACGAAAAGGTAAAGATCTCTGATTTCTTCGAACTCATCAAGACAAATAAGCCAATGATGATTGACTTCTTCAAGAACGTCTTTACCGGCTTCATCTGGACATTCCTGTTCGCTGCACCGGTATATTACATACAGTATGCATATTGCTTTGATAATGCAACCGGTGAAATCTTAAAAGATAAACTGGCTACATACACAATGATCGTTTCATTGATGATGTTGTTCCCACTGCTTATAGGAACAATCATCGCTACACCGATCCTGAAGGCTTTCAAGGGTGACTTCGTTAAGATGCAGAAATTTGACTATGCAATGCAGGGCTTAGGCGGATTAATCCTGTTCGTTGGCCAGATATTAGGTGTTCTGCAGAAATCCCCGCCAATGTTCTTCGCCGGCATGTTCATCACTGCACTGTTCATTGGTGTTGACTTCGTCCCTGGTTCACAGATCGGCATGGAATTAATGGACTACACCATTTACTCTACAGGCAAGGACCGTTCCGCATTAACCGGTGTCCTAGGCAAGTTCCTGGAAAAAGCTCAGAGCGCACTTTCAACCGCATTAGTTGGTGCTGTTCTGATCGCCATCGGTTATCAGGTTGACTCCGTAACAGGTAACTATATTGGAGATCTGGCCAAGATGCCGACACTGTTGACCTGGATGATCGTAATCATTGGTGTTCTGCCTGCTATCATGGCTGTTATCGGAATTCTGATTCTGAACAAGTATCCAATTGATCAGGAAGAAAGAGGAAAGATTCAGCAGTTCATCAAGGAACATCAGTCTGCGAAAGTAGAGGAATAAAAAAACAAAGGCTATCCCAACGGATGGCTTTTTTGATAGAGTATACTTAGTCGAGGTATCTTATGAACAATACAATCAGAGAATTACTGAAGGGGAATACGGGAGACCATATCTTCCCGTTTTTCTGGCAGCATGGCGAAGATGAAGCAACACTGAGGAAGATGATGAACGTCATCCATGACAGCGGCTGCAAGTCCGTCTGTATCGAATCCAGACCGCATCCGGATTTCTGTGGTGAGAAATGGTGGAGAGACATGGACATCATTCTCGAAGAAGCGAAGAAACTGGACATGAAGATCTGGATCCTGGATGATTCCCACTTTCCGACCGGATTTGCCAACGGTGCAGTGAAGAACGCTCCGCTGGAACTGCACAGACAGTCTGTCGTCTCTTCATCCAAAGTCTATAAAGGCAAGGCCAAAGATGTTACGATCGATCTGACGAAGATGTTTCCGCCGAAGATCAGCGTGAAGAACTTTGCGGCAATGACGGCGACGAAGTTCATGTCGAACGGTGCTCCTCATTTTGAAGATGACCGGATCCTTTCCGTTACGGTCTTGGATGAAACCGGAAAGACGACTTCTCTTCCGATCGGCAATACCGGCAAGATCTTCTGGCACAAGCCGGAAGGGACCTATACGGTATATGTCGTCGGTCTGAGCCGGAATTTCGGCATCCATCGCGAATATATCAACATGATGTCAAAAGAATCCTGCCGGATCCTGATCGATACGGTATATGAGAAACATTATGAACACTACAGGGATGAATTCGGAAAGACGATTCTTGGCTTCTTCTCCGATGAGCCGGAACTGGGCAACGGTTTCTACATGACCGGAGCCAACGGCATGGGTGCAGCAGATGATCTTCCTTATTCCGATGAATTGGAAGAGGAATTGAAGGAACGTCTGGGTGAATCCTGGAAGGATCAATTGCTGTTCCTGTGGGATAACAGTCATCCGGAGATCGCCGGGGAAGTGCGCTATGAATTCATGGATGCAGTGACAAAACTCGTCAGGAAAGATTTCTCTGAACAGATCGGTACCTGGTGCAGGGAACATGGCGTCCGCTATATCGGCCATCTGATCGAAGACAACAACTCTCACACCAAGACCGGAATGTCTCTGGGTCACTACTTCAGAGGACTCAACGGTCAGGACATGGCAGGTATCGACGATATCGGCGGTCAGGTATTGCCTCAGGGTGAAGATCTGAAGATGAAGACCTTCTTCGGAGAACGGGACGGTGAGTTCTATCACTTCGCTTTAGGCAATCTCGGAGCCAGTGCGGCAGCCATCGAACCAAAGAAAAAAGGGAACTCTATGTGCGAGATCTTCGGCAACTACGGCTGGTCCGAAGGACTCAGACTTGAGAAGTATCTGGCAGATCATTTCATGGTCAACGGAATAAACAATTTCGTTCCTCACGCCTTTACCGGAAAGGATTTCCCGGATCCGGATTGCCCGCCGCACTTCTATGCGATGGGACACAACCCGGAATACCGCCACTTCCGGAAGATCGTAGACTACATGAACAGGGTATCGACTCTGATCTCCAACGGTCACCGCAACAGCAGGGTTGCCATCCTGTACAACGCGGAAGCGGAATGGATGGGTCCGTGCATGCAGGTACAGAAGCCATTGAGAAAACTGTATGAAGCACAGATCCTGGCCGATACGATCCCGGCAGATGTCTTCTTCGATGAAGAACGTTATCATACCTCCATCGGAAACAAACTGAAAGTCAATGAACAGGAATACGACATCCTGGTGGTTCCATACGCAAGATATCTCACAAGACAGATCGCAGATGTCTTACAGAGCCTTCCGATCCGGGTCCTGTACATCGATTCCATTCCGGAAGTGCCGGGCGATGGTCCATTGAAGGGTGAAGTCGTCGGACTCGACGGTCTGGTCAGCGTCATCACGAAGACCGTAACACTTGTGAGACTGACACCGGCTTCGAAAGATATCCGCATTCTGGACTATACGAAAGAAGGAGACCGGATCCTTTATCTGGTCAATGAAGCAGCAGAGACCTATTGCGGTGAGATCGATCTTGAAGGAACGTATTATGAATATGATGCCTATGAAAACAGGATCTATCCGTTCGAAGGAAACAAGATCGTTCTGGAACCGTTGAAGTCCCTGATCCTGATTAAAGGAGAAGCGGACAGCGAACTCTTCAGCAGAAAACCGGAGCCAAAGGGTGAAAAGCACCTCCTGCAGACATTCGAAAGAAGCGTCGTCTCTGCGATCGACTATCCGGATTTCAAAGGCACAAAGAGCATCATCCTTTCGGACGACTATGCGAAAGAAAACAAATACTTCTCCGGTATCATCCGTTACGAGAAGACGATCGAAGTGAGTGAAAAGAAAAAGGCGATCCTGGAGATCAGTGACGCTCATGAAGGAGTTGAAGTCTTCGTCAACGGAACATCGCTCGGCATCCAGATCGCTCCGCCGTTCCTCTACGATCTCAGTGAACATCTGAAGGCCGGCGAAAACAGTCTGGCCATCGAGGTGGCGACGACACTGGAGAGACAGATGTTGAGAGACCGCAGCTACAGGATGCGCGCCTGCTTCCAGGGGATGAATGTCAAACCGAAAGATCCGATCGGCATCAACGGCGAAGTCTGTCTCTATTTTGAGGAATGATCCCGGTACCGGGACTCGTTCCGATAACGTAAAGGTGTGATCCCGGTGTACTTTTTGAAGATGTTCTGGAAGTAGCTCTGGGAGGAAAAAGAAAGATACTCGGCGATCTCGATGAGGGAACTGTCGGTGTCACTCAGCAAGGATTCAGCGATTGCGATCTTCCTCGTGTTGACGTAATCGCTGATTTTCATTTTCATCGCTGAATTGAAGATCCGGGACAGATGTCCGGCAGAGATGTTGAGTTCTTCTGCGATCTGAGAAGCCGTGATCGGCTTTTCGATATTGTCGTGGATGAAGGCGATCGCCTTGCGCAGAAGATAGCTGTCGTTTCCTTCACTGACCGTGACGGAACGGACTTCTTCCGTGAAAGAGATCAGCGCTTTCCGGTAGAGAGTTTCGATCTGCTGGGAAACGATACAGGCTTCCGCTTCTTCGATCAGGGAAGAAGTCAGACGGAACGCCTGTTTCTCACTGACGCCGAGTTCTTCCGTCAGTTCAGACATCCGGGTCAGAAACTGGATGAACAGATCCTTTTCAAAGCGCAGGCGGTCTCCCCGGGAGCGAATCTTTGCGATCGTACGGAAATAATCGCCGGAAGAGATGTCCCAGAATTCAAGGATCTTCTCGACACTTCCGTTTGCGACCAGGATCCTGATACGGGCAAACAGATCGAAGCGCACTTTGTGGTAGAGGTCGGTCTCTTCGTCAGGCTCGACGATCTTCCTGGCACTGAGATCGAGACGGTTCTTGGTGATGGATGTCTGGAAGAAATCCTGAGGATCGCTCACTTCGTGATTGATACAGTTATTCGAAAAGGAAAGCAACCACAGGAACCGCTCCGGTGTGAAACGTGGGAGGGAAAGAATGTAACTGTAGATCTGATCGTAATACCTTTCGGGATCGTTGCGGAACGGGGAATTGGATCTTGTCAGCATCGAATGCATCATCTTTTCGGTCGGATCGGAAAGCAGGCAGGGACCGACATAGACGGCATACTGACTGTTTTGATCCAGGATGGATCCGAAGGCGATCTGGTCGTCGGAAATGTAGTAGGAGACGGTATGTTCCCGGTCGAACATGCTGGAACCCATGTAGCGATTGGTGATGTTCGGATTGTTCATGACGGCATCCGAAAAGGCGTTGTCAGCAAAGAAACCGGTCTCGATCGCACCGCTCTGTTTCCGATAGATCATCATGGGCACATTTAGCAATTCATAGACGGAACGACAGTATTCCTTCAAAGAATCGATCTTCATATCAAAATAATATAAAAATAAGCAAAATACTGCAATATTGTCAAAGACGAAAGCGCTATCATATAATCAGCAAAGAGGATAAATAATATGGCAAAAAAAGAAAAAGTCAAGAAAACTCATGAGTACCCTGATAATTTCAAGGGCTATTTCGGCTATGCAGGCATGTATACGATGGCGACCGTTGCGACAGCACTGGTCTCATCCTATCTTTCTGTCTTCTTAACCGACTACGCCGGTATTGATTCCAGCTGGTCTACGATGATCGCAACGATCATCCTGCTGGTCGGAAGAGTTGTCGATGCAGTCGATGATCCGATCCAGGGCTGGATCATGGATTCTGCCAAAGTCACTTCCAAAGGCAAATACAAGAGATTCCAGCTGCTTTCCATCATACTGATGGGCGTTTCCCTGGTCGGCATGTATTTCCTGCCGGGCTTCGTCAAGCAGAATCGTATCCTGGTCACGGTATGGATGCTGTTCTTTTATCTGATCTATGACTTCGGTTATTCCTTCGATGCGAGCGTTCCGCTTCAGCAGGCGATGACACTGGATGAAAACGTCCGTTCCACCCAGCACTTCTGGGTCAGAATTGCCAGTATCGTCATCGGTATGGCAATGTCTTCCTTCTTGAGCACCTATGCGAAATTCAAGGACATGACCGGTTCCGTTTCCACGGGCTTTGGTCTGACGACGACGGTCTATGTTGCGATCGCTCTGCTGATCTCCATTCTGGGTCTTTCCTTCGTCAAGGAATCTCATCGTGTCGTGGAAGAAGACAACAGTCAAGAGAAAGAAGAGAGGATCACGTTCAAACAGATCATCAAGATCTTCACGGAAAACAAGGCGATGCAGAACGTCTTCCTGACACTGCTGGTATACGGTCTGATCTATCCGTTCATGTTTGCGGCAAACGTCTACTATGTCAAATGGACTTACTTCTCCAGTAACGGCGTCGTCGATGATGCGGCATTCGGTGGTTTCAACATGATCCTGACGATCGCTGTCATGATGGCGATGTTCATCTCGATCTTCTTAACGAGACCGGCCATCAAGAAGATGGGCTCCGTCAAACTGATGATCTATACTTCCTACGCAAAAGCGATCCTGGGTGTCCTTCTGGTCGTCTTACATCTGACCGGTATCCTGCAGAAGAGCGTCTATCTCTTCGTCGGTATCTTTTGTCTGATGTATTTCTTCCAGGGCTTCTCTACCATTCCGATGGGCGTCGTCAAGACGGAATCCATCGACTACAACGAGTGGACTACAGGCAAGAAGAACGGTGCGATCGTCACAGCCGGATACAAGTTCCTGGAAAAGGCACAGGCTGCGGTGACTTCCACAGCGACGCTGGGCATGCTGGCGGCATTCCACTACGGTGTCGATCCTGTCTCCGGCAACCTGACCGCCGATGCACTGTCCAACTTCTCCCTGATGCAGACCGGTTTGATCATCGTCCTGGCTCTTGTTCCGGCGATCATGTCCATCCTGACGGCCCTGATCATGAGACACTACCCGATCCAGGGCGAAGTCAGAGAAAAGATGTATGCCGAGCTCGCTGAAAAGAGAAAGAACGAAGAGTTGGCATAATGACTCGCGAAGTTATCAATATCAACAAAGGATGGCTGTTTTCTAAAGAAAGCAGCTTTCTTGAAAAAGAGGAAGTCGATCTTCCTCATTGCTACAACAGACTCGATGGGATCGATGGCGATGATTCCTATTACCGCGGAAAGACCTACTATCAGAAGACCTTCCGCTGTCCAATAGAGGAAGACGAGGAACTCTGGGTCGAATTCGAAGCAGCTTCCATGGTTGCGGAAGTCTGGCTCAACGATGAGAAACTGTATACCCACATCGGCGGCTATTCGCTGTTCCGTGTCGATCTCACGAAACATCTGAAGGAAGAAAACAGGCTCCTGGTCGTCGTCGATAACAGCCCGTCCGAGACATATTATCCGCAGAAGGCTGACTTTACCTTCTACGGCGGCATCTACCGTGACGTCAATCTGATCAAGGTCAATCAGACGCATTTCCAACTGGATCATTTTGGATCCAGAGGCATCAGTGTCACGCCTGTTTTGAATGACGGTCTTTCTTCCTGCACAGTCAAGGTCGAGACCTGGTCCAACGGTAAAGAAGTCAGAGTCGAAGTTGACGGACAGATCATCAGAAGTGAGGTACATAACGGATATGCCTGCAGCGAATTCCACATCGAACATCCGCATCTGTGGAATGGACTGAAAGACCCATATCTCTATGAAGCCAAAGCAATCGTCGACGGTCTCGATGAAGTCGAAACGAAGTTCGGTATCCGCAAGATGGAAGTCGATCCGGAAAGAGGATTCCTGCTCAATAATAAAGAATACCGTCTGGTCGGTGTATCCAAACATCAGGACCGTTTCGAGAAGGGCTATGCCGTATCCAGAGAAGATCTTGAAGAAGACATGGCTCTCATTCGAGAGATTGGTGTCACATCGATCCGTCTGGCCCACTATCAGCACGCGCAGTACTTCTATGATCTGTGTGACCGATACGGTCTGATCATATGGGCAGAGATCCCATACATCACCGCTCACATGAAAGGCGGCAGAGAGAATACGATCTCTCAGATGAAGGAACTGATCGTTCAGAACTACAACCATCCATGTATTTGCTGCTGGGGTCTGTCCAACGAGATCACGACCCACGGTGGTGTCAATGAAGATCTGATGGAGAACCACAGGATCCTCAATGATCTGGTTCACAAGATGGATCCGACCAGAGTCACGACGATGGCTCATGTCTTCCTGCTGAAACCGAAAGAGAAGATCGTACGTCTTCCGGATGTCTGTGCCTACAATCTTTACTACGGCTGGTATGTCGGAGACTTCGATCAGAATGACAAATTCTTTGACGACTATCACAAGAAGTATCCGAAATCCTGTGTCGGTTTGAGTGAATTCGGTGCCGATACCAACGTTCAATATCAGACCAATGCTCCGATCAAGGGCGACTATACGGAAGAATACCAGTGTCTCTATCATGAACACATGCTGAAGATGTGGGAAGAGAGAAAGTATCTCTGGTGCTACTACGCCTGGAACATGTTCGACTTCGGCGCTGACGGACGTCATGAAGGCGGAAAGATGGGTCAGAACCAGAAAGGCCTGGTCACGTTCGACCGCAAGACGAAGAAAGATACTTTCTATCTCTACAAGGCTTACTTCTCCGAAGAACCGTTCGTCTATCTGTGTTCCAAACGCTATATCTATCGAAATGAAGACAAAACGACCTTCAAGGTCTATTCCAATCAGGATAAAGTCAGTCTCTATGTCGACGGAAAACTGAAGGAAGAAAAGACCGGAAGCAGAATCTTCGTCTTTGAGATGGATCTTGATGGTAAGCATCACATCGAGGTGAGAAGCGGTGAACTGAGCGACAGCTTCGATGTCGAAAAGGTCGATCAGAAACCGGCTGAATACCAGTCCGACATGATGCAGATCCACAACTGGTTTGATGTAAAAGTGAAGAAGGGTTACTTCTCTTTGAAGGATCCGGCGATCCGCATCAAGAGAAACAAAGAAGGCAGAAAACTTCTGGATCAGTATTTCTATCCGATGTTCGATGCGATCGCCAACCGCTATGGTGATGTCAGCAGAGGCGTGAAGATCCCGAAGATCGTCTATAAGCTGATGGAACTGATCCCGCTGGAGAAACTGTTCCGTTTCATGGGCACCATGGTGCCGCTGGAGATGGTGGAAGGCCTGGCAAAAGGACTTCCGGAAATAAAGAAATAGGAGGAAGCGATGTACGATTCAATCAGACCCGGACAGGAATGGCTCGATACCGAAAACAAGCGTATCGAAGCGCACGGAGGTTATCTGTTCAGGGAAGGCGATACCTGGTACTGGTACGGTGAAAACAAGGAAAAGACTTTTGGGAATTCGAAGATGTGGACCTACGGCATCCGCTATTATTCCTCCAAGGATCTTTATAACTGGAAAGATGAGGGCTTCCTGATCGAACCTTCCGATAACAGGAAAGATCCGATGTTCTATGAGAGAAGGATCGACCGTCCGCACATCATCAGAAGCAATGTCACCGGAAAGTATGTCTGCTGGATCAAATACAACGACAACGCTTCATTTACCCTGTATGAGGCAGACAGCTTCAAGGGGCCATATACTCTCATCAAAAAAGATTACCGTGTCCTGGGAAAGAAGTGCGGGGATTTTGACTTCATATGTGATGAGAACGGACGACCATACATCTTCGTGGAAACGGATCATCTCGATCTGATCTCGATGAAACTGAGGGATGACTGCACGGACGTGATCGGAGAACCGGTCTATCATTACAAGGACATCACTCCTCCGTTCACCAGGGAAGGCGTCGCCTGTTTCAGAAAGGATGGGAAGTACTATCTTCTGACTTCGGGAATGATGGGTTATGTGCCTAATCCGAGTCAGATCGCCGTTGCGGATCAGATCGAAGGGCCTTATGTATCCCTTGGCGATCCGCATGTGGATGAACCGGGAGTCTCTTCCTACAACTCCCAGATCTCCTGCATCTTTGAATACAAAGGAAAGCTGATCTCTCTGGCAGACCGTTGGGTCCCGGATTATGTCGTAGATAAAGAAGTCAACGATCTTTTGACCAGAGCCATCGCTTCCAACTATGATAAGAAATATAAGGCCACCTTTAAAGAAAAGCTTCAGATGATGAAGTCTCCTTTGATGGGAAAAGCCAATACTTCCAGAGCGAACTACGTGATGCTTCCGATCGAATTTGAAGAAGGGAAGCCGGTGATCCACTGGAAGAAAGAATGGAGGATCAATGACTAGAGAATATTGCAATCCGATCGATCTGGAATACAAGTTCCAGCACTATGGCGGAAACGCACACCGCGAAGCAGCTGACCCGACGATCGTTCTGTTTAAAGGAACATATTATCTGTTTACATCGATGACAGCGGGATTCCATTACTCGGATGACATGATCCACTGGAAGTGGCATGAGAACCGGGATCTGGACATGTACCGCTATGCGCCGGATGTGAGACAGGTAGGGGACTATCTGTACTTCTGTGCTTCCACCAGGGACATTCCTTCGACGATCTGGAGAAGCAGGGATCCTTTGAACGATGATTTCGAAAAGGTATCCGAACCGTTCCCGTTCTGGGATCCGGATCTCTTCTGTGACGATGATGGCAGAGTCTATTTCTACTGGGGCTGCGGCAACAGAGAACCGATCTGGGGGATCGAACTTCATCCGAAGACGATGATGCCGATCGGGGAGAAAGTCGCCTGTTTCGACCATGGGGAAGATGTCCATGGCTGGGAAAGATTCAACTTCCCGGGAAAAGAAAAGTCTGCCAGAAAAGGGCTTACCGGACTGATCATGAAGTATCTCAACCGCAGCGGAAGACCGTACATGGAAGGTGCTTTCATGAACAAATGGAACGGGAAATACTATCTGCAGTATGCGGCACCGGGAACGGAACTGCCGGTCTATGGTGACGGATATTACGTTTCCGACAAACCGTTAGGTCCGTTCAGATTCATGCCGAATACGCCGTTCTCTCTCAAACCGAGCGGATTCATCACCGGAGCAGGCCATGGATCGACCATCAATGATAAGGACGGAAACATCATTCATGTTTCCACGATGCGTATCTCGGCCAATCAGAACTTCGAGAGAAGGATCGGCATTTTCCCGGCAGGCCTTGATGATGACGGACTGCTTTACTGCAACCAGAACTTTGCAGACTATCCGATCGTCCTTCCGGAAGGTAACTTCGATGCCAGAGATCTCAAACCGCAGTATTTCCTCTTATCCTACAAGAAGAAAGCAGAAGCTTCTTCTTCCATGGAAGGTCATCCCGTGGAACTGGCATTGGATGAGAATATCCGAACCTGGTGGTCGGCCAACGAAACGAACGCCTGGTATCTCCTGGATCTCGGCGATACATACAGACCACACAGCGTTCAGATCAACTTCGCAGACGAATCCGTGCCGGAACTCAAAGTCGACAGGAAACTGCGTTCCGACATCATGACCAACAAGCGCTATATCGACTCTTCCAAGGATCTGAGGACAAGATTCATTCTGGAAGGAAGTGTTGATAAAGAGAACTGGTTCATGATCCATGACGGATCGAAGAACGAAGATGACCGCAGTCATCCGTACATCATTCTGGATGAGAAATATGAAGTGAGATACTTGAGAGTGACTGCTTTGGAACTTCCGTATGGAGAACCGTTCGCATTATCCGGACTCAGAGTCTTCGGAAAAGGAAACGGAGAACTTCCAAAGAGCGTAAGGAACGTGACCGCAGTCAGAGATCAGAACGGTCTGGATTGCCGGATCCGTTTCGATCAAAGTGAAGGAGCCTTTGGCTACAACATTCGTTTCGGAATCTCTGAAGACAAGCTATATTCCAGCTATCTGGTCTACGATAAAAACGAAGTCCTGCTTACCACGCTCAATGCGGGACAGGACTACTTCTTCAAAGTTGATTCATTCAACGAAAACGGAATCACCGAAGGTGATACCGTCTATCAGATTTGAGACGAATTATCTGAAAAAACTCCTTTGAAGGTTTTCCGGAAAAGGAGTTTTCATTTTAACGATTCTTCAGACGATACTCGTTCGGTGTGATCCCGTATTTTTCCTTGAAACGGTCGGTGAAGTAGCTCTGGGAGGTGAACTTCAGACGTTCGGATATCTCACGTACCGGTATGATCTCGTTTGTGAGGAGGAACTTTGAATACTCCAGTCGGACATTGCGGATGTACTCTTTGAAAGTCGATCCGACTTCGCTCTTGAATTTGCGGGAAAGATAGTACTCGGTATAACCGAGTTCTTTGGCGATATCGGCGAGAAAGATATCGTCTTCCTTGTGAAGATCGATATATTCGACCGTGGACAGGATGGCTTTGGAATAACGGTTCGAAGTCTTGATCCGGTGAACGCGGGTAACGAAGTCTTCCTGCATCGTCATCGTGATGTCTCCGACCTCCTGGATCGAATCTGCTGCTTCGATCGCCTGGAAATAACGGTCTGTCAGTGTCAAGGCGGTATCCGGATAAAGTCCGCCTTCGATCGCTGCCCGGGAATACAGGGTGATCGCAACCAGGACAGTATTCTTTACCTGTCTCAGAGGATCCGAATCATCGTTGGCGAGTTTTCCGACGTTGATGTTGGCTGACATCTTTCCTGTAAAGTCAATAAGTCCCAGATCGCCTTCACGGATCATTCTGAGGATTTCCTGTTCCATCTGATAGGTACCGTGATACTGGGTCTGATCATCGTCCGTAGAAGGTGTCGGTCTCGAGTAACTGACATGAAGATCATAGATGGAGATCTTTTCTGACGTGATCGTATAGTGCATCATGATGGCGTAATCGAACACTTTCATGAACGAGATGACAGGAAGTGAACAGAGGATCTCGAAAAGACGCTGCTTGCCATTGAGGGACAGATTCTGCTCATAGACCTGATCCTTCGTTTTGTTCCTGGGAAAGGAATCGATATAGAAAGGCCCCAGGGCATATATGGTTTTGAGCTGACCGTCCTGCCTTGCGGAAGCAACGATCCACGAAGTGCTGAAGAGGGAAGAAATGATGGAAGGACGCTTATGTTCTAAAGCGGTAGTCCTTATCAGTTCGATGTGTTCATCGTAAAGTTCGATGTTAATATGGGAATCGAAACGGGAAGTTGTAGAGATAAGCGTGCCATCGGGTTCGTAAGACCAGAGGTTGATATCGTGTACGACGGACAGGATATCCGCAAACAGTTCAACATTATTCATAATTTCATTATACAAAAAATATATAAACATATAATAAATTCGTTTTCATTTAATCATTAAACGATATTTATATATATAAATCTAATAAATTATAACTATTAAAACCTGAAAACGGTTACATTAATATTGGGATAAAAGAATCAAAATATGATGAACAGGAATAAAAAAATAATCATATCACTGGGACTTGCGGCTGCGCTGCTTCCGGGACCGATCATGTATCTGAAAGGGACGGGGAAGGTTTCCAAAGGAAACGACAGAAGGTACAGCGTGTCGAATACGCAGGAGCTTCCGGAAAACACTCTGAAAGGTAAGAGAATCATCTTCTTAGGCAGTTCCGTTACCTACGGCTCCGCATCGGGAGGAGAATCCTTTGTGGATTATCTCGCGAAAAGAGACGGGATCCTTCCTTACAAGGAAGCCCTCAGCGGAACGACTCTGGTGGATGAGAAAGTCAGAGGAAGAGATTCCTATGTCACCAGGATGAAGACGATCGATCCGCAGATCAAAGCCGACTGTTTCGTCTGTCAGCTGTCGACCAACGATGCGACGATGTCCAAACCTTTGGGAAAGATCGCTGCAGGCTGCGACATGGAGACTTTCGATACGAAGACAGTCGCCGGAGCGATTGAATACGTCATCGCCTATGCGAAAAAGACCTGGAACTGTCCGATCCTGTTCTATACCGGAACGAAGTATCAAAGCAGGAAATACGAAGAGATGATCGATCTGCTGCATAAGATCGCTTCCAAGTGGAATATTGAAGTCCTGGATCTCTGGCATGATGAACAGATGAATCAGGTAACAAAAGAAGAATACAGACTGTACATGGCCAACGGGATCCACCCGACAAAAGCCGGATACCGGCAATGGTGGACGCCGAAGTTTGAAGACAAACTGAAGGAGATGTTGAGGAATGAGTAAAAGACCTGTGGATGTGGACGTAAAACAGTCGATCAGAGATATCTTTCTGTCGAAGAACGAATACCGTCTCGTGGACGACTACGTGATCAAAGACGGCAAGAAACATCCCTTTGCGCTTCTGGTACCGGGCGGCGGATACTTCATGGTAAGCAGCTTCATCGAAGGCGTTCCGATCGCAAAGCTGTTGAATGAGAAAGGGATCAGCGCCTTCATCCTGTACTATCGGGTCAGGAAAAAGGCAAAATATCCGGCGCCGATGGATGATCTGGCAAAGGCCGTAACACATATCCTGAAACATGCGGAAGAATATCAGGTGGAAACAAAGAATTATTCCATATGGGGTGCTTCTGCCGGAGCACATCTGGCAGGCAGCTTCGGTACCGAAAACATGGGATACCGAAAATACGGATTGCCTGCACCGGACACACTCATCCTGGCCTATCCGGTCATCTCGATGGACAGATCGATCACCCACATGGGAAGTCATGACAACCTGTTGGGGAAAGATGCAGACAAAGAAGCGGAAGAGATGGCCAGCATCGAAAAACACATCGATGCGAATTATCCGAAGACCTATATCTGGTGTTCGGAAAGCGATGCGGTCGTCCCATACGCAAACTCATTGCGGATGATCGAAGAACTGAAGAAAAACAATGTACCTGTGGAATCCCTGATCTGCAGGAATGTGGATCATGGAGTCGGACCCGCAACGGGAACCGAAGCACAGGGGTGGATCGATAAAGCAGTCGAATTCTGGCTGAAGGAGGAAAGAGAATGAAGAGGATCATCAGCGGACAGTATGACGAAAAAGTCAGCGTTCTGGAAAAGGAGAACAGGGAAGTCGCCTATGAAGCGGCAGTGGAATCATTCGTCTTATTAAGAAATGACGGCTGTCTTCCGTTAGAGAAAAAGAAAGTCGCCCTGTTCGGTGCCGGCGCGAGCCATACGATCAAAGGCGGAACGGGTTCCGGTGAAGTCAACAACCGTCACTCGATCTCGATCTATGAAGGTCTCAGAGATGCGGGTTATGAGATCACCAGCGAACGCAAGATCCGTTCCTACATCAAAATGGAAGAAGAAGCGCATGCACAATGGATCAAGGACAATACCGGCATGCCCAGCGCCAACAGCCTTTCCAACAACTATATCCTTCCGCAGCCGGAAAAGATCACGGAAGACGATCTGAGGGAAAGCGACGGAGATGTGGCGATCTATGTCATCTCAAGACAGTCCGGAGAGGCTGCAGACAAGAAACTGGACAGAGGGGATTATACGATCCTGGAAAACGAAAAGGAAGACATCCGCTTCCTGTATGAGAAGTTCAGACATCTGATCGTTATCGTCAATTCCGGATCATCCATGGATCTGACACTGCTGGATGACATGGATATCTCCCTGATCTTCTTCGGTCAGGCCGGTCAGGAAGGCGGAAGAGCCCTGGCAGACGTGCTGTGCGGAAAGAAATACTTCTCCGGCAAGCTCACGACAACCTGGGCAAAGACATTCGAAGATATTCCGTTCGGGAAGGAATTCTCCTATCTCAACGGCGATCTGGCCAACGAGTTCTACAAGGAAGACATCTATGTCGGTTACCGTTACTTTGATACCTTCAAGGTCGAACCGCGTTTCCACTTCGGCTATGGACTCTCCTACACCAACTTTGAACTGAAAACGACAGAGAAGAAGGTAGAAGGAAGGACCCTGAAACTTTCCGTAAAAGTGAAGAATACCGGAAACCATGCAGGCAAGGAAGTCGTACAGGTTTATGCATCCTGTCCGGCAGGAAAGCTGGAGAAAGAATATCAAAGACTGGTCGCATTCAAGAAAACTTCCGAACTGAAACCGGGAGAGGAAGAGATTTTGGAGCTGGAAACAGACCTCTACGGTCTGGCTTCCTACAGCGAAGCGGACAATGCCTACCTGTTGGAAAAGGGTGACTATGTCATAAAGGTCGGAAACAGTTCTGCCGATAATACTCCTGTCCTGGTCATTGAGAATCCGGAAGAGATCGTATTATCAAAACACGATTCCATCTGCAAGCCGGATTCCGCCTACGATAAGCTCAGTTGCAAGAAAACGTTTGAATATGAGCTGAAAGGTGTCGAGAGAATCAAACTGGATCCTTCCGCATTTGAAACAGTGACATACACCTATGGAAAGCCGGCGATCTATTCCGACGAAAAGGTCGATGCGATCCTGAACAGACTGAACGCCAAGGAACTGATCGATGTCGTCACCGGCATCGGCACACTTGGAATGATGAATACCAACGTGATCTGCGCTCCGGGTGTTGCGGGCAAGACCACCTATAAATATCTTGACAGAGGATTGATGTCCGTTACTCTGGCGGACGGTCCGGGCGGACTGAGGCTGGTTCAGAAGACGGCCGTTTCCAAAAAAGGAACGATCCGCATGTTCAAGGGGCACTACCTGCTGTCCTTCATGGAAGTGATGCCGGACTGGGCTCTGTTCTTCCTGAAACCGAGAAAGAACGATACCGTCTTCTATCAGTATGCGACAGCCTTCCCGGTCGGAACCAACCTGGCACAGACCTGGAATGAAAAGATCGTGGAAGAGATCGGTGCTGCCGTCAGCAAGGAAATGGATAAATACAACGTCACCTACTGGCTGGCTCCGGGTATGAATATCCAGAGGAATCCGCTGTGTGGCAGAAACTTCGAATACTATTCCGAAGATCCTGTGATCTCCGGAAAGATCTCGGCGGCAATGACCAGAGGTGTTCAAAGCACCGAAGGAAACTATACGACGATCAAGCACTTCGCCTGCAACAATGCCGAAGACAACCGTGAACATTCCAATTCTCACGTTTCAGAAAGAGCTCTGCGCGAGATCTATCTGAAGGGGTTCGAGATCAATGTCAAGGAAGCCGGATCAAAGTCCGTCATGACTTCCTACAACATGATCAACGGTGTCTATACACCGGATTCCTACGACCTGTGCACGAAGATGCTGAGAAACGAATGGGGATTTGACGGTGTCGTCATGACTGACTGGTTCTCCACAAAACCGGGTCAGGGACATTCCGATCAGGCCGTGGCCAACGGCAACGATATGATCATGCCGGGAGACAAGGTCTACAACAAGACTCTTGCGGAAGGCTTGAAGAACGGTACGCTCAGTGAGGAAGACCTCAGAAGAGCGGCAGCCAATATCATTAGAAGTATCGTCTACTCCAATGTGGCGAAGAAATATAAAGCAGAAGATCTGAAATAGAGAAGGGGAAAACATGAAAAAACAGCTGTTCAACGAAAACTGGAAATTCAGAAGACTGAACGAAGAAGAAACGATCAATGTCACACTTCCTCATGATGCGATGTTCCACGAGGCGAGGACTGCCGATGCACCTGCAGGTGATGCGGAAGCTTTCTTCCTGGTGGGAATGTATCGTTATGAGAAGGAATTCGAGTGCGATGCAAAGCATGCCTTCCTGGGATTTGATGGCGTCTATAAGGATGCGAAAGTCTATCTCAACGGGGAACTGAAGGGAGAATATCACTACGGTTACGCTCCGTTCGTGATCGAACTGGGAGAACTCAGAGGAAAGAATACGGTCGCTGTGGAATGCGGTGTTGAAAGTGCACCGGACAGCCGCTGGTACCCGGGTGCCGGCATCTATCGTGATGTTACCCTCTATACCGCAGATGATGATGAATATGTCAAAGTCAACGGTGTAAAAGTATCCACTCTGGACTATGCGAAAGGTCTTGTCAATATCAAGACAGACGCCACAAAGGGTGAAGCAAAGATCGAGATCCTCGATGGTGAAACAGTCGTCGCGGAAGCCAAAGGCAACGATGTGAACATAGAGATCCCGAATGTGAAACTCTGGGATGAGGATACTCCGTTCCTGTATACCGTCAAAGTGACTCTCGGAAAGGATACCGTATGCGAACGTTTCGGTGTCAGACAGGTCGTCTGTGACCATGGCCTGTATGTGAACGGAAAGAAAGTTCTGCTCAAAGGCGGCTGTGTTCACTCCGATAACGGTCTGGTCGGTGCCGAATCCTATCGCAAGAGTGAATACAGAAGAGTGAAGATCCTGAAGGACGGCGGCTTCAATGCGATCCGCTGTGCCCACAACCCTGCCAGCAAGCATCTGCTGGATGCCTGCGATGAGCTCGGTATCTACGTCATGGATGAAGGCTGGGATATGTGGTTCCATCACAAGACCAAGGGTGACTATGCGACCTGGTGGAGACAGTTCCACAACGACGATCTGAAGAACATTGTGGATCGTGACTTCAACCATCCGTCCGTCATCATGTATTCCATCGGCAACGAAGTCTCCGAACCGGCAAAACCGGAAGGACTCAAGGTCATCAGCGAGATGGTCGATCTGCTTCATGAACTGGATCCGAACCGTCTGGTGACCGGAGGCTTCAACCTGATGATCATCACCAATGCCGCCAAAGGCAAAGGCATTTACGATGAAGAAGGCGGTCTGAATCAGAACAACAAAATGACAGGCATGAACTCGACCATGTTCAATATGATCGTATCCATGCTGGGATCCGGCATGAACAAGTCCGCCAACTCCAAGAAAGCCGATGAGATCTGTTCTCCGGCTCTGGATAAGCTTGATATCTGCGGATACAACTACGCATCCGGAAGATATGCGCTGGACGCAAAACTTCATCCGGACAGAGTGATCTTCGGTTCCGAGACGATGCCTTATACGATCGGTCAGAACTGGAAGATGGTCGAGACGATGGACAACCTGGTCGGAGACTTCATGTGGACAGCCTGGGATTACATCGGTGAAAACGGCATCGGTGCCTGGTCTTATACGACTGACGGAACGAGTTTTGCCAAGCCATATCCTTGGTGGCTGGCTGATACCGGCGCATATGACATCCTCGGTACACCGAATGCGGAAGCTGACTGGGCAAAAGCCGCATGGCATGTTACAGATAAACCTCTGATCGACGTTCAGCCGATCAATCACGACCGCAAGGTCACCAAGGCTGCCTGGAGAGGCACCAACGGTATCCCATCCTACAGCTGGAAAGGCTGTGACGGAAGAAAGATGACCGTGGAAGTCTTTACCGACGCATTGAAAGTTGAACTGTATCAGAACGGAAAGAAGGTCAAGGTCGGCCGTACCAAGGAAGGCCGTGCAACATTCAAATTCCCATATGTTGCGGGCGAACTGGAAGCGATCGCCTATGATGCCAACGGAAACGAGAAAGGCAGAAACAAGTTGGTCTCTGCAGCCGCAGACGTCAGAGTCGTGATCCGTCCGGAAGAGGAATGCATCAGGAAGGGCGATCTGGTCTATGTCGCCGTCAATATCGAAGACGGCAACGGCATCGTCGAATCCAATGCGGACAGAAAACTGAAGATCGAAGTGGAAAACGGTGAACTGCTGGCCTTCGGTTCCGCAAATCCGAGAACGATCGAAGACCTGCACAGCGGAGAATATACAACTTACTACGGACGCGCAATGGCGATCATCAGAGCCAACGAAAAGGGCACAATAAAAGTGAAGGTTGAAGATGCGACCGCAGAGATAAAGGTGGAGGCATAATATGAAACAATTCTGGTTTATCGTCGGAAGTCAGGACCTGTACGGTCAGGAAGTTCTGGAGACAGTTGCGGCAAGAGCCAAGGAAATGGCAGAAGAGCTCACCAAGAAACTGCCTTATCCTCTGGTATACAAAGTGACCGGACAGTCTTCCGGACAGATCACCAAGGTCATCAAGGAAGCCAACTATGATGATGAGTGTCTGGGCATCGTGACCTGGTGTCACACGTTCTCTCCGTCCAAGATGTGGCTGACGGGCCTTGAACTGCTGCAGAAGCCGTATTGTCACCTGGCAACACAGTACAACCTGGAGATCCCGAACGAGGAGATCGACATGGACTTCATGAATCTGAATCAGGCAGCTCACGGTGACAGGGAACACGGTTTCATCGGTGCCAGACTCAGACTGAAGAGAAAGGTCATCGCCGGTTACTGGAAGAATGAAGAAGTCATCGCCAGACTTGCGAAATGGATGAGAGTCTGTGTCGGCGTGGATCTTTCCCGAAATATGAAAGTCATGCGTTTCAACGACAACATGAGAGATGTCGCCGTTACGGAAGGTGACAAGGTCGAAGCGCAGAGAAAGCTGGGCTGGGAAGTCAATTCCTGGGCTGTCGGCGATCTCGTGAAGGAAATGGATAAAGTCACGGAAGAAGAGATCGATGCTTTGTACAATGAGTATCTGTCTCTCTACGATGTGAACACGGACAATACGGAAGCGATCAGATATCAGGCAAGAGAAGAGATCGCTATCAGGAAGATGCTGGACAGAAACGGCTGCAAGGCTTTCACCAATACCTTCCAGGATCTCTATGGCATGGATCAGCTGCCTGGTCTGGCTTCCCAGCATCTGATGGCACAGGGCTACGGCTTCGGTGCAGAAGGCGACTGGAAAGTCTCCGCCATGACAGCCATCCTGAAGAAGATGGGCAAGGATGAGAACGGTGCTTCCGCTTTCATGGAAGACTATACTTATCATCTCGTCAAGGGAAAGGAATACTCCCTTGGTGCCCACATGCTGGAAGTATGTCCTTCCGTCGCTGCCGACAAGCCAAGGATCGAGACACATCATCTTGGCATCGGTATGAACAAGAAGGATCCTGCCAGACTGGTCTTTGAAGGAAAAGCCGGAAAAGGCATCGTCGTTTCTTTGATCGACATGGGCGGAAGAATGAGAATGATCGTCCAGGACATCGAAGCGGTCAAACCGATCATGGATATGCCGAACCTGCCGGTTGCGAGAGTCATGTGGAGAGCGATGCCGGACCTGACGACCGGTGTGGAATGCTGGATCACGGCTGGCGGTGCACATCATACCGTATTAAGCTATGACGTCGATGCCGAAATGATGCGGGATTTCGCCAACATCATGGATATCGAATACGTACATATCGACAAGGATACGACTGTAGAAGCCTTGGAAGACAAGCTTTTAGTCAATGATCTTGTCTGGAAGCTGAAATAAGATGCTGGACCTGAAAGAGACAGCGATCGGGATCGAGCTGGGATCCACCCGGATCAAAGCCGTCCTGATCGACAGAAAACATGAAGTACTGGCCCAGGGAGATCACACCTGGGAGAACTCTTTGGTGAACGGTATCTGGACCTATTCCCTGGAAGAAGTGAAGGAAGGTCTGCAGGACTGTTTCGCCAATCTGAAGAAAGATGTCCAGGGAAAATACGGTGTCGTATTGGATACGACCGGTGCATTGGGCATCTCTGCCATGATGCATGGCTATCTGCCGTTCAACGACAGAGATGAACAGATCTGTGAATTCCGTACCTGGAGAAACACGATCACGGCAGAGGCTGCCGAAAAACTGAGCGACCTCTTCGATTTCAATATCCCGCAGAGATGGTCGATCGCACACCTGTATCAGGCCATCCTGAATAAAGAGGAACATCTCAAAGACCTCTCCTATATCACGACTCTGGCAGGCTATGTCCATTATGTCCTGAGCGGTGAGAAGGTCATGGGTATCGGCGAAGCTTCGGGCATGTTCCCGATCGATTCGGAAAAGATGTGTTATGACGAGGAAATGGTCAGGAAGTTCAATGAACTGACCGGATATGATCTGCTGAAACTGCTGCCGAAGATCGCTCTGGCAGGAGAATGGGCCGGAACGCTGACGGAAGAAGGTGCTCTGTACCTGGATCCGACCGGAGAATTCAAAGCCGGTGTACCGATGACACCGTGTGAAGGCGATGCGGGAACGGGAATGACGGCGACGAATTCCGTCCGGATCCGTACCGGTAACGTTTCTGCCGGGACATCGGATTTCGCGATGGTAGTAACAGACAAGAAACTGAACCGTCACAGAGAGATCGATATGGTCACGACGCCTTCAGGGATGCCGGTAGCCATGGTCCATTGCAACAACTGCACCTCCGATATCAATGCCTGGGTGAAACTGCTGAAAGAGACGATCGAATCCTTCGGTTTCTCTGTCGATACCAACACCCTCTATACAAAACTCTTTGAAAAGGCTTTGGAAGGGGATCCGGATTGCGGAGGTCTTCTGAGCTACAACTACTATTCCGGTGAAGGAGTGACCGATCTGGATGAAGGAAGACTGCTTTTCATGAGAAAGGCCGATTCCCGTTTCGATCTGGCCAACTTCATGCGGACACATCTGTGTTCAGCGATGTCCACGCTGAAGATCGGAATGGATATCCTGCATAAGGAAGATGTTCAGATCGACAAGATCTACGGCCACGGCGGTTTCTTCAAGACCGAAGGTGTCGGTCAGAGGATCCTCTCGGCAGCCATCGATGCGCCGGTATCTGTCATGGAGACGGCGGGCGAAGGCGGTCCTTACGGAATGGCGCTGTTAGGCGCCTACTGTCTGTGGAAAGAAGAAGGCGAAACTCTGGAAGACTATCTCGATCACAAGGTCTTCGCCGGTGCGAAGTCTTCTACTCTGAAGGCAGATGAAAGGGAAGTTCAGGGATTCAATGAATTCCTGAAGGACTATGTCAACTGTCTCAGCGTCGAGAAAGAAGCGATAAAGAGATTCTGAAGAGAAGGAGCGAAAGCTCCTTTTTCTTTCCTGTGCTAGAATTGAGAAAAAGGAGTTTTCTCATGGATATCATTCGCAAAGACAGTCAGACCTGGATCATAGAGGACGGGGGTGTCCGCTGTTTCGTATTGGAAGGTGATAAGTATTCCGCACTGATCGATACGGGGATGAAGATCGAAGACATCCGCAAGGTCGGAGAAAGCCTGACGGACCGGCCGATCCTTCTGCTGAACACTCACGCAGACAGAGACCATATCGGGAGTAACGGACAGTTCGATACCGTATATCTCGGGATCCATGAATTGCAGCACTATCAGCTGAATCATTTCGACCAGAAACTGATCCCGCTCTATGAGGGAGATGTCATCGATCTGGGAAACAGGAAACTGACCGTATACGATCTGAGCGGACATACTCCGGGCAGTATCGCATTCTATGATGAGGACCGTAACGTCCTGATCTCGGGAGATCCGATCCAGAAGGGCGGAAAAGTTTTCATGTTCGGGGAACAGAGGTCTCTGGCCGGCTATGTGAAAAGCCTCGAACGGCTTCTGGAACGTAAACCTGCGATCAGGGAGATCTGGCCGAGCCATGCGGAGCTTCCTCTGGATGACAGCTATATCGAAAAGTGTCTGGAGGACGGAAAGGATCTTCTGGACGGGAAACTGAAATATGAAGTCTGTGATATGTTCGGAAGGAAAGTCCGTGCCTGTCAGGGACGTTACAATATCTATCTCTGTGATGAATAAAAAGGGCTCTTCAAGAGCCATTTATGATACCTGTTCCGTTTTTCCGATCCGGAATTCCCTCGGCCTCATCCCGTAGGTCTTCTGAAAGAGACGGTAGAAGAAACTGAGGTTCTCATAACCTGTGCCGATAGCGATCTCTTCGATCGTCAGTTTCGTATTCTTCAGCAGGAACGCCGCCTGATCCATCCTTTTCTCTTCGAGGAGTTTCTTGAAGGTCGTTCCGGTCTGTTTCTTGATGATGCGGGAAAGGGTGTAGACGTCCATCTCCTGTTTTTCCGCAAATTCTGTCAGTGAGGCATCATAGTATTCCGTATCGATGTAGCGCAGGATGTCCATTGTGATCCTTTGATCGAAGGAACTTTGAGAGATGCGAAGTTCTTCGGAGTGATTGATCATGGACAGAAACAGAAGTCCCATCGTGATCTGGTTCAGGCTGCGCTTGTTTGGTTCGTCTTCGAGAAGGTTCCAGATCAGGTTCTCCAGAAGGTTCTGTACCGGAACGATGTCGGCAGCGTGGAAGTAGAGATAGTTGGATCCCGTTCCTTTCAGGGTCAGACAGCTGACGATGAAATCCCGAAGGGAATTATGTTCGGCAGAGATCATCCGGAAGGCTTCATCAAAAAACTGCGGAAGGATCATAAAATTGACCGCAATATCGTCCTTTCCTGCCGGCAGGATCTCTTGCGTGGCGTGCTGATTCAGAAACAGGAGATCGCCTTCTCTCAGCACGATCTTCTCTTCATCGATATAATGCGTCGTGGATCCCTTTGCCATATAGACGAATTCCACATAGTTGTGGGTATGTTTCGGAAAGTGTATGAAACGGGTATGCGGACGGATGTCGATCAGCTTTCCGTTGCGTAAGACGCGGGAGGAGTCGATCTCATCCTTCCTGTCATCGCTGTAGTATAATGCCCGGTCGATGCCTTTCTTTCCCGAGAGGATCTCTTCTTCTTCCTCAGTGATCCTGCTCAGCTTTTCCAGCAGTTTCTCATTCATGATTTCATTATATCCTTTCCTGCAAGAAAGGACAGTTTTTTATTTCAATAACGATATGGAATCCTTATGGAAGAATACTTTAAAATAAAAATAGAATCAAAGGAGAATCATAATATGACCGAAAGATACGCTTACGCGAAGGAAAGATATGCCAAGTGCGGCATCGATACCGACAAGGCGATCGAGACACTGAAGAACGTTTCCGTCAGCCTGCATTGCTGGCAGGGAGACGACGTCAGAGGTTTCGATACCGATCCCAACAAGCCTTTGACCGGCGGGATCCAGACGACCGGAAACTATCCGGGCAGAGCTTCCACTCCGGAAGAACTGATGGCAGACCTCGATGAAGTCCTCAAACTCATCCCGGGAAGACCGAAGATGAATCTGCATGCTTCCTATGCCATCTTTGAAGACGGAGAGTGGGCTGACAGGGACAAGCTGGAGCCAAAGCACTTTCAGAAGTGGGTCGACTTCTGCAAGGAGAGAGGTCTTGGCTGTGACTTCAACCCGACGTTCTTCTCTCACGAAAAATGTGATCCGCAGACGCTTTCTTCCCCGAACGAAGAGACCAGAAGATTCTGGATCGATCACGGAAAGGCCTGCATCCGCATCTCCAACTACATCGCAGAACAGCTGGGTGAGAAATGTATCATGAATATCTGGACCGGTGACGGTCTGAAGGATATCCCGGGCGACCGTCTGGGACCGAGAGTCAGATACAGGGAAGCGATCGATGAGATCCTGAAGGAACCGTTCGATTTCAACAAGGTCAAGCCGTGTGTGGAATCCAAGGTGTTCGGGATCGGCGTGGAATCCTATACTGTCGGTTCTGCGGAATTCTGCCTGTCCTATGCGGCAGCCAATAAAGACAAATGTATCCCTCTGATGGATAACGGTCACTATCATCCGACGGAAGTCGTTTCCGACAAGATCCCGGCACTGCTGACGTTCTTCGATGAGATCGCTCTGCATATCACAAGACCGGTCCGCTGGGATTCCGACCACGTGGTCCTGTTCGACGATGAGACAAGAGAGATCGCCAGAGAAGTCGTGCGCTGCGGACTCGACAGAGTCTATCTCGCACTGGATTACTTCGATGCATCGATCAATCGTATCGCCGCCTGGGTCAACGGTTACCGCAATGCGCAGAAGGCCTTCCTGTATGCGCTCTTGCAGCCGGTAGAAGAAGAGAAGAAACTTCAGGATGATCAGCAGTTCGCAAAACTGATGACGGTCCAGGAGTCACTCAAGACGATGCCGTTCGGCGATGTGTGGGATGAATACTGCAGATCCTGCGGAGCACCTTTGGATGATGAATGGTATGATGAAGTAGAAAGGTACGAAAGAGAAGTTCTTTCAAGGAGAGGATAATATGGATACGAAACTTGTCAGAGATTTCAAAAAGATCTGTTCAGACGGATATGCCCTGGGCTGGCATGAAAGGAACGGCGGGAACCTTTCCTACCGTATGAAAGACTGTGAAGTGGAAGAAGTGAAGGATCTTCTCAATGAAGATGCGGAATGGAGAGAGATCGGTACGGAAGTTCCCGATCTGAAGAACGAATATTTCATGGTGACGGGATCCGGAAAATACTTCCGCAATGTGGAACTGGATTTTGAAGACAATGTCGCCATCATCAGAGTCAATGAAGACGGAACGAAGTACAAGATCGTCTACGGACTCGTCAACGGCGGAAAGCCGACATCCGAACTGCCGACACATCTGATGAACCTGGAAGTACTGAAGAAAAGAGACGAAGGCTTAAGAGTCGTCTATCATGCGCATCCGGCCAATACCGTCGCACTGACGTTCGTCCTTCCTCTGGACGGTGAGATCTTCACCAGAGAGATCTGGGAGATGGAGACAGAATGTCCGATCGTCTTCCCGAAGGGGATCGGTGTCGTCGAATGGATGGTGCCGGGCGGAAGAGACATCGCCGTCAAGACCTGCGAGATCATGAAGACGCAGGATGTGGCTGTCTGGTATCACCACGGGATCTTCGTGACCGGTCATGACTTCGATGAAGCCTTCGGTCTGATGCATACCGTAGAGAAGGCAGCTGAGATGCTGGTAAAGGTAATGTCCATGTCCGACAGAAAAGTCAACACGATCACTCCGGAAGGATTCCGCAAGATCGCCGTCGACTTCAAAGTGGATCTCGATGAGAGATATCTCTACGAAAAGAGATCCGACAGGATCGGAGAGAAATAAGATGAGATACTGTCTGGCCATCGATATCGGGGCATCTTCCGGAAGACATATCGTCGGCTGGTATGAAGAAGGAAAACTCCGGACCAGAGAAGTCTACCGTTTCGAAAACGGAGTGAAAGAAGAAGACGGACATCTGGTCTGGGATATCGACTATCTGGAATCCAGAGTCAGGAAAGGCTTCGATATCGCACTCAGTGAATACCCGATTGAATCCCTTTCGATTGATACCTGGGGCGTGGACTATGTCCTGATGAATGACCACGAGATCAAGCGTCCGGTGTATGCCTACAGAGACCATCGGACCAAAGAGGTCATCGACGAGGTCCATTCTCTGATCCCGTTCGAGGAACTGTACAGACATACAGGATGTCAGTTCCAGCCCTTCAATACGATCTATCAGCTCTATGACGATCTGAAGAGGGGAAGACTGGAAGATGTCACGGATTTCCTGATGATCCCGGAATATCTGATGTACCGGCTGACGGGAGTCAAGAAGAAAGAATTCACCAATGCGACCACGACCGGAATGATCGATCACGAGACACTGGAGTTCGATCAGACCATCATCGAAAGACTGGGGCTTCCGAAACATCTGTTTCCGAAGCTGGATCAGCCGATGGATGAAGTCGGAGAATACCGGGGCGTCAAGGTCGTGCTTTGTGCGACACATGACACCGGAAGTGCTGTGGAAGGCATTCCGATGGAAGGGAACGAGCTCTACATCTCCAGCGGGACCTGGTCCCTCCTGGGCGTAAAGACGGACCGTCCGATCTGCGACGATGACAGCAGGAAGGCGAACTACTCCAATGAAGGCGGTGTCGGCTACAACCGTTACCAGAAGAACATCATGGGCATGTGGATCGTCAATGAACTGAAGAGAGACCTCTGTCCTCTGACCGATATCACCGAGATCGTGAAGGAAGCGGAAAAGAGTTCCTACGAATATACACTGGATGCGAACGACGAATCGCTTCTGTCACCGTCAAGTATGAAAGAAGCCTTCGATGCGCTGCTTCCGGAAAGGCCGAAAGATGTCTATGACTATTTCCGCTGTGCCTTCCGTTCTCTTGCGCTGTCCTATCGGGATGCGATCGAAGAACTGGAACACAATACCGGAAAGACATATGAGAAGCTTTATATCGTCGGCGGCGGAGCGAAGAATCAGTTCCTGAACCGGCTGACGGAAGAAGCGACCGGCAAGAAGGTCATCGCACTTCCGATCGAAGCGACTGCCATCGGAAACCTTTCCGTACAGATGAAAAAATAAGAACACTTCATATGAAGTGTTCTTTTATTCTTCGCTGTCGAGCAGTTCCCGCAGTTCCTGAAGAGGACGGTTGACGGGCTGCCTCTGTTCGGACAGGTTCTTCTGCATATTGTGATATCTGGCGAGGAACTCCCGACTGGAGAGCCGGAAGGCATCGCTGGAGAAGACGGACAGCTGTTCGAGACCGTCCGAAGTCACGACGATGATCCGGTATTTGTCTTTCAGTTCCTTGGATTTCGCTTCGATATACATATCGGCAGTCTGTTTGCTGCGGGTGTAGACGATGGTGATATTGTCCCTCTGGGAGACCGAGACCCGGCTCGCATCCTGGAGATAGGCATCGAAGATCAGAACGCAGGAAGCGGAGACGTAACCCGCAAAGTCACAGACCAGGTCGATGACTTTCTCACGGGCCATAGTCAGATCTTCTAAAGAGATGTCTTCCATCGCATGCATGACGTTATATCCGTCGATCAGGTAGAGGAGTTCCCTGGAAGGTACGGAGGTCTTCCGTTCTTCTTTTTCTTTCTGCGGATTGCGCTCGATGTATCGCGGTCTCGGCTTGTATAGCGAGTTCCAGACTCTCTTGAGTTCTTCTTCGCCGACGTTGTGCGGATTGTGTTTGACCGGCGGCTGATACTCCGGGAAGTGACTCCTAAGATCGATATGCATATACTCCTCGACTTCATCCGGAGAGATGTAGGTCCCGGCTCCGTTCTTTGTGAAAACGGAACCGACCGGTCTTGACGGATCGGTGCGGAAATCGTAGCCGATCCTGTGCAGGACCTCTTCTTCGTTGTGACAGCGGTCATAGATCTCGCCTTCGACCGCATGGGAGAATTCGTCCCGGAAGCGGCTGCGCAGTGACAGCAGGAAGGAGTTGAGATCGGTCTTCGGGATCTTGGCCAGGATCATCTCGTCTTCCACATCGAAAAGATAGCGGGAGGAAGACAGTTCGGATATGATCCCGTTGAGGATCTTCTGTTCGCCGCTGAGACTGACCAGACAGTACGGTTCCAGAAGATGGCTGTGTCCTTTGTACAGCGCATGGCGGATCGCCCGGTCGAGAGCCTGTACCAGGTCACCCCCTTCGGTATGTTTCAGATGGGTACGGACATCCAGGATCTCGATCTCGATCTGATCGAGAGGGGAATTGCTGAGAAGTCCGTGCGGACGGTAGGCCCTGAGGTAGTCCAGAAGGACAGAATATTCCTTCTTTCCCTTGATCCTGTAGGTCGAAGAAGGTTTCAGGGAGACCAGGACTTCCGCATAGTGGCGCAGAGGCTCATAGTGTCCGACACCGTAGATCTCACCGTCGATCGTCTCGCGGTAGCGGATGATCGGATCGGAGAAAGACACGGTAAGGCCGAAACGGTCGGCGATCTTTTTCTGGATAAAGTCCTTCTGAAGCTCTCCCGCCAGTTCAAGAGTCACACCTTTTTCCAGAGTGATGTTCAGCTCCGGGAATTCCTGATTCAGGACAGCGATCTTCCGGTACAGTTCACTGTCATCGAGATCGGAAAGGACCCGATAGGTCAGAGTATTCAGTTCCATCCCTTCTTCATTGAACAGGGAAGGCAGATAAGTACCGGCTTTGAGTCCCTGCAGTCCCTTTACGGCACAGAGATTCTGCCCGTTCACTTCCCTGACCTGTTTCGTCCTGTTTCCGTTGAACTGAACGATCTCGCTGATCTTGAAGTCACCGAAGACGTCCCGATTCCTCAAAGTTCCCGAAAAGACCTTCAGGTGCGCATATTCGTCGACCTTGTACAGATAGGCCTTGAAGTGGGAAGAAGGTTCCGGCAGTTCCAGATAGGCGCTGATATAGTCGAGGATCTCTTCGATCCCTTCCTCATGAAGGGCGCTTCCGAAAAAGACCGGGAAAAACAGTCCTTCCTTCCAGTCGGAAGAGACGATATCGTCTTCTATCGTTCCGTTTTCCAGATAGGCTTCCAGAAGTTCTTCGTGGTTCAGTGCGACGGCTTCTTTCGTATCGTGAGAAATGATGACGGAAGGATCCAGAGATCTCTTCAGATCGTTCAGGATCTCTTCTTCGTTTTTATGGGCGAGGTCCATCTTGTTTAAGAAGATACAGACCGGGATATGCAGAGTCTTCAGATGAGAAAAACGCCGTATCGTATCGGCCGGGATCGGTGAAGATGCGTCGATGATCAGGATCGCCAGATCCAGGATCTCGAAACTGCGGTTGACTTCTCCCGCAAAATCCAGATGTCCCGGGGTGTCGATATAGATGTAGTCTTTCCCTTTATAGGAGAAACGGGCTTCTTTGGCATAGACCGTGATGCCTTTTTCTCTTTCGTATGGATCATAATCCAAAAAGGAATCCTCATGGTCGACTCGTCCGAAATGGGAGGTCGTTCCGCAATGGTGTAGGATGGCTTCCGACAGGGTCGTCTTGCCTGCATCAACGTGGGCGTAGACGCCGATCACCTGACGGCTCACAGGGCTGTTTCCTTTCTGAACTGTTTCATACGAACATTATAACCTATGTCTAAATGTTAGTTTTGAATAACGGTATTTCCATTTCCGATTGTAATAGAATAGACGTATGGCAATAACGATTAAAGATTTAAAAATAGGCGAGAACGCGAGGATCGTGAAAGTCGGCGGAGAAGGTGCTCTTCGTCAGCATTTTCTGGATATGGGAGTCATTCCGGGTGCCGAAGTCACGGTCGTGAAATATGCGCCGCTGGATGATCCGCTGGAACTGCAGATCCACGGCTACCGTCTGGCGCTCCGTCTGGCGGATGCCGGACAGATCGAAGTCGAAAAGATCGGTCAGCGCAGCAACAAGCACGAACACACTTCCACTTTCTCCAATGAGGAACATCCGGGTCTGGGTGAAGAGGGAAGATACCATGACAGATCGACAGAGGATCCGCTTCCGGAAGGAACGACTCTGACCTTTGCACTGGTCGGAAATCAGAACAGCGGAAAGACGACACTGTTCAATCAACTGACCGGTTCCAACCAGCACGTCGGAAACTTTCCGGGTGTCACGGTCGACCGCAAGGACGGCGTCATCAAGGGGCATCCGGATACTCTGATCACGGACCTTCCGGGCATCTATTCGATGTCTCCGTATTCTCCGGAAGAGATCGTTTCCCGCAATTTCGTCCTTCAGGATAAGCCGAAGGCCGTCATCAATATCGTCGATGCGATGAATATCGAACGCAACCTCTATCTGAGCATGCAGCTGCTGGAGATGGGGATCCCGATGGTCATCGCCCTGAATATGATGGATGAAGTCTCCGGTAACGGCGGAAGCATCGATATCAACGAGATGGAACGTCAGCTGGGCGTTCCGGTCATTCCGATCTCTGCCGCAAAGAACGAAGGCGTGGATGAACTGGTGAACCATGCGATCCATATCGCGAAATACCAGGAGAGACCGGAGAAACAGGATTTCTGTAATAAAGAAGATCACGGCGGTTCCGTACACCGCTGTATCCATACCGTAGAACAGCTGATCGAAGAGAAAGCGGAGAAGGCGGGACTGCCTTTGCGCTTTGCGACGACGAAGGTCATTGAGAACGACCAATTGATCATCGACCAATTGGCTCTGGATCCAAACGAGAAAGAGACTCTGGAACACATCGTCCTGCAGATGGAGAACGACAGCGGAATGGACCGCAGTGCGGCCATGGCTGATATGCGTTTCGACTATATCGAACGTGTCTGTGAAAAGACCGTCATCAAACCGAGAGAAAGCAAGGAACGGATCCGTTCCGAGAAGATCGACCGTATCCTTACAGGCAAGTTCACGGCCATCCCGTGTTTCATCCTGATCATGAGCCTGGTCTTTATTCTGACGTTCAATGTGATCGGACCGTTCTTCCAGGATATCCTGGAAGGATGGATCGGTTCCCTGGCAGATCTCAGTGCAGCCTATCTGGAAAGACACAATGTGAATGAAGTGATCCGTTCTCTGGTCCAGGAAGGGATCTTCGGTGGGATCGGAAGCGTCCTGAGTTTCTTCCCGATCGTCGTGATCCTGTTCTTCTTCTTGTCTCTGATGGAAGACAGCGGCTATATCGCCAGAGTTGCCTTCGTGATGGATAAACTGTTAAGAAAGATCGGTCTGTCCGGAAGAAGTATCGTTCCGATGCTGATCGGATTCGGATGTACCGTTCCGGCTGTCATGGCGACGAGGACACTCCCGTCCAAGCGTGACCGCTATATGACATTATTACTGACTCCGTTCTTCAGCTGTTCCGCAAAACTGCCGATCTACGGTTACTTCGCCAATGCCTTCTTCCCGGGAAAAGCGGGATTCGTCATGGTAGGACTCTATGTCCTGGGCATCCTGATGGCACTGATACAGGCCATCATCATGAAACGCAGCGTATTCAAGGGAGAAGCCGTTCCGTTCGTCATGGAACTTCCGGATTACCGTATGCCTTCTGCGATCAACGTCGTAAGGCTCCTCTGGGAAAAATCCAAGGACTTCATCACCCGTGCTTTCAGCGTCATCCTGGTGGCGACCCTGGTCGTCTGGTTCCTGACGCATTTCGACACCCATCTGAATCTGGTGGCTTCCTCGTCCGAAAGCATCATGGCCCTCGTGGCAGGATTCTTCGTGCCTGTCTTCCGTCCGCTGGGACTGGGTGACTGGCGTATCGTCACTTCCCTGGTCAGCGGTTTCATGGCCAAGGAAAGCGTCGTTGCGACCCTGGAAGTCTCGTTTGGAACGCAGATCCGTTCCGCCATGAACGAAGTATCGGCAGCTGCGATGCTGGTATTCTCACTGCTGTACACTCCGTGCGTTGCGGCGATCGCCGCCATACGCCGGGAGCTTGGAAACAGATGGGCGATCGGTGTCGTCGTCTGGCAATGTGCCATCGCCTGGATCATGGCTTTCCTGACGAAGGTCATCTTCGGTGGCTTCTGATGCCGATCCACAGTATCGATCCTGTCTGGGATCCTGACTGCAGGATCCTGATACTGGGAAGTTTTCCTTCGGTGGCTTCCCGCAATACGCACTTCTTCTACGGCCATCCGCGCAACCGTTTCTGGAAGATCCTTTCCGCTTTACTGAAAGAGACGGAACCGCAGACCGTTGAAGAAAAGAAGGAGCTGTTACTGAAACATCACATCGCACTGTGGGACGTGATCCGTTCCTGTGAGATCGTCGGTTCCTCGGATGCGTCCATCACCGATGTCGTTCCCAATGACCTGAAGGAACTGCTTGAAAAGACGAAGATCGAAAAGATCTACGTCAACGGTTCGACTGCCGATCGTCTGTATCGGAAGTACCTGGAAGAAGATACCGGGATCACGGCCGTAAAGCTTCCTTCGAGCTCACCTGCGAACGCTTCCCGTTCCCTGGAAGACCTGATCAGGGAATGGAAGATCATACTGTAAAAAATAGATCCCTCGGGATCTATTTTGTTATATGGGAATGTGTAAGTGAATGATACAATGGAATAGAAAACTGGGATGAGGAGATCATTTATGTCAAACATCGATCTGGAACTTTACGGGATATACGGAACAAAGGAGATCGTATACAACCCTTCCTATGAGCTTCTCTATGAAGAAGAGATGAAGAAGGACCTGGAAGGATATGAGAAAGGTCAGCTGACTGAACTGGATGCGGTCAACGTCATGACCGGGATCTATACCGGACGTTCTCCGAAAGACAAATACATCGTCATGGATGAGAATTCCAAGGATACCGTCTGGTGGACGACTCCGGAGTATCCGAACGACAACCATCCGATGTCGGAGGAAGTCTGGAAGACGGTAAGAGATCTGGCCAGGAAGGAGCTTTGCGACAAGAGACTGTTCGTGGTAGATGCCTTCTGCGGTGCCAACAAAGATACGCGCATGGCTGTCCGTTTCATCATGGAAGTGGCCTGGCAGGCACATTTCGTCAGGAATATGTTCATCAAGCCGAAGGAAGAAGAACTGGAAGATTTCAGACCGGATTTCACGGTCTATTGCGCATCCAAAGCCAACGTCGAGAACTATAAGGAACTCGGACTGAACTCTTCGACCTGTGTCGCCTTCAACATCACTTCCAGGGAACAGGTCATCATCAATACCTGGTACGGCGGCGAGATGAAGAAGGGCATGTTCTCAATGATGAACTACTATCTGCCGCTCAAGGGGATCGCCTCCATGCACTGTTCCGCCAATACGGATATGAACGGTGAGAACACTGCGATCTTCTTCGGACTCTCCGGAACCGGAAAGACGACTCTTTCGACCGATCCGAAGAGACTGCTGATCGGTGACGATGAACACGGCTGGGACGACAACGGCGTCTTTAATCTGGAAGGCGGCTGTTATGCGAAGGTCATCGACCTCGACAAGGAATCTGAACCGGATATCTACAATGCGATCCGCAGAGATGCGTTATTGGAAAATGTAACGGTCGATGAGAACGGAAAGATCGATTTCCACGACAAGTCCGTCACAGAGAATACAAGAGTCTCTTATCCGATCGATCATATCGAAAAGATCGTCAGACCTGTCTCCAGTGCACCGGCAGCCAAGAGCGTGATCTTCCTGTCAGCGGATGCATTCGGCGTTCTGCCTCCGGTCTCGATCCTGACTCCGGAACAGACGCAGTACTACTTCCTTTCCGGTTTTACCGCAAAACTGGCCGGCACGGAACGCGGGATCACCGAACCGACCCCGACCTTCTCTGCCTGCTTCGGTCAGGCCTTCCTGGAACTGCATCCGACCAAGTATGCGGAAGAACTGGTGAAGAAGATGGAAGCCAACCATGCGAGAGCTTACCTCGTGAATACCGGATGGAACGGTACCGGCAAGAGGATCTCCATCAGGGATACCAGAGGCATCATCGATGCGATCCTGAACGGAGATATCGACAAGGCCGATACGAAGAAGATCCCTTACTTCGATCTGGAAGTCCCGCTTTCCCTCAACGGTGTCGATCCGAAGATCCTGGATCCGCGGGATACCTATACCGATCCTGAGGTCTGGAACGAAAAGGCGAAGGATCTGGCTTCGAGATTCGTGAAGAATTTCAGGAAGTATGAAAACAACGAAAAAGGAAAGGCTCTGAAGGAAGCCGGACCGAAGATTCAATAAAAAAGCCACGCAAGTGGCTTTTAGTATAATTCGATCTCTTCTTCTTTCAGTTTCCGATACAGTTTCGGAAGAAGGCTGTTCCTTACCTTTCCGAAATCCTGAAGGGAATCGGTGTGGACCGGGAAGGCCACGGTAAATCCGTTTCTGTCGATACCGCGGACGACCAGATCGGTCCCTCTTTCGTGGTGGATCAGCTTTTCTTCTTTCAGAAGTCCGTCGATGACCGTCTGGAGTTTCTTGAGATCAGCTTCGCCTTTCACATGGAGCTCGATCAGTTCACTGTAATGACCGTTGGACATGTCTTCGATGGCGACGTTGTTCATGACGGTGTTCGGGATGATGATCTCCGTCTGTTCCTGTGTCAGAAGGACAGTGTGACGGAAGGTGATCTCCTTGACCGTACCGGAGAGACCTCTCTCCTTGATGAAGATGATGTCACCGACCTTGAAAGGCTGGTGGATGGCCAGGAAGAAACCGGCGATATAGTTGCCGAAGGTCGCCTGGGCAGCGATACCTACGGCGACGGCGATGATACTGGTCGCACCCAGGATCGTATTGCCGATGGTGCTCAGCGGTTTGATCTGACGGAAGATGATCGTCAGTCCGACGATCCATACGGTCGCCCTTACCGTCTGAAACAGATAGTGGGAAGTTGTGACCTTGTCTTTATGTTTCTTCGCGAAGTCGTTGATCAGACGGTGGCAGATCGAATTGATCAGCAATGTCGTGACCAGTGTGACTGCGGAAGTGATCAGAAAATAATTCAGGCCGTTGGTAAAAAGATCTTTCATGGTCCTCCTTTAATGACGTTCGATGCGAACTTTTCCGTTCAGCAACACACCGATGATCAGCGGGATCGTATCCGCGACGAAGGCGGCGGTGTTGGACAGGAATTTCAGATATAAAGGCAGCTGATACATCGCCACTTCGATGACTGTTTTGATCAGGGAGATGCCGATGAAGACGGCAACGATACAGTAGACGATCTTGAGCCAGATCTTTTCCGTCTTCGGAAGCAGATAGCCCAATGTCAGTCCGATGAAGGTCTGACCGATGGCCCAGGCGATCGGAAGTGATCCGCCTTTCAGCAGGTTTCCGATGATGCAGCCGATGACTCCGACCACCGTTCCGGGGATCCCGAAGTGGTCCAGAAAGAGTCCGAATACGATATATCCCAGATCCAGCTTGATCCGGTTCACGATAGGGATCACGATGAAGGCGGACAGTACCGCATACATGGCGATGCCCAGTGAGAGAAGTGCGATCTTTCTGTTTTTGTTCATGCGTCTATTATAATACTTATGATCCGAATCAAGGAAAATATAGTAAAATGTTACTGTAAATAAAGAAGGAGAAAAAGATGAAACTGGTATTAGTCAGACATGGCGAAAGCGAGTGGAACAAGCTCAATCTCTTTACCGGATGGACCGATGTCGATCTGAGTGAGAAGGGCCATGCAGAAGCGATCGAAGCAGGAAAACTGTTGAAGAAGGAAGGCTATGACTTTGATGTATGCTACACGTCATACCTCAAGAGAGCGATACATACCCTGAACCACATTCTGGATGAAATGGACCGCAACTGGCTCCCTGTCTACAAGACGTGGAAACTCAACGAACGTCATTACGGTGCTCTGCAGGGTCTGAACAAGTCCGAGACTGCAGAAAAGTACGGTGAGGAACAGGTCAAGATCTGGCGCAGATCCTACGATGTCAAGCCTCCAGCACTGGAACCGACCGATGAGAGAGCTCCGAAGAACCAGGAAGTCTACCGGAATGAAGATCCGGCTGTCCTGCCGCTCAACGAATCTCTGGAAACGACAGTTGAAAGAGTCGTTCCGTTCTACAACGAAGTCATCCTTCCGCAGATGAAGGAAGGCAAGCGCGTCATCATCGCCGCTCACGGAAACTCTTTAAGAGCACTCGTCAAGTATCTCGACAACATGAGCAATGACGAGATCATCAACCTCAACATCCCGACCGGTGTCCCTCTCGTCTATGAATTCGATGAGGACTTCAAGGTCAAGTGCCACTACTACCTCGGCGATCAGGAAGCTCTGAAAGCTGCGATGGAAGCTGTTGCCAACCAGGGCAAGAAGCACTAGTCAGAAAAGACATAAGAAAACAGGATCTCAGGATCCTGTTTTTTTACTGTTCATCGTATTCCGTAGATATCTTCAGGTTCTGGTATTCATCGGCGACATCGTCGAAGACATTCAGGACCTTGAGTGAGAAATCGGAGACGTCGTCCATGTTGATCAGGATGATCTCGGTATCATCGAGCTCGCTCATGCAGTCGTACAGCGCATCCAGGTTCTCACCGTAGTAGTCCGGGAATTCAAAGAGTTCCTTCAGATACTCGTGTTTCTCACTGTTGAGTCTGTCGATATCGAGGATGACCTTGCGGGAATGTTCCGGTTCCAGTTCGTAGGTCAGCTCAAGGCTGCCGTTTTTCCTGCAGGTATCACTGATGACTCTGAGGATAAAGGAAGAACGCTCCGAGACATCTTCCGTATGGCGGATGATGATCCAGGTGTCTTTCAATTCGGAAAGATATCCTTCCAGGTCGGTGAGGTCCTGACCGGTAAAGACAGGATCCTCGAAGGCTTCACGGAGGTAAGGGAAGCCGTCTTGGTTCAGTTTCTGAATGTCGATGCTGATATTCTTCATCATGGTTCTCCGTACATCAAAGTAAAGGTCTCGTAATGATCATCGGTATAGAAGACGAGTCCGTCATTGGACCAGATGATGCGTTTGGCGTTGCGCTCCCCGCCTTCATAGTCGATGTCACATTCATAGTATTTCCGTCCGTCCTTCTTCGGCAGCAGTCCTTCTCTGTTTCCGAAACTGTCTCCGCCGATACTGCATCCGTCGCAGACGTCCCTGAGGTTTCCCTTGGAGGCGACCCAGCCCATCTTCTTGGCTTCGGACTTGGTGACATAGTTGGAAGGCAGTTTCCCGTAGGTATGCAGGTATAAAGCGACCTCTTCCGCGGAAGTGTAGGTCCCGTCTTCCCGGATCGTCTCCGCGACAGGATCGGGTTCGACGACTGGATCAGGTCCGACGGTCGGTTCCGGGGTGGTGAAGAGGTTGGCGCCGAAATACAGCACACCTGCCAGAAGGATACCGATCAGAAGGAATTTAAGCAGTTTCTTCATATCTCAATTATAAATCTTTTTGGCTCCCGGATACTGATATAATGGAGACGAAGGAACGTCCGTATCCGAAGGGAGGGCCGTATGAATAAGATCATCTGGTGTATCGCTACTGTTCTGTTGGGAGGATTCGTGGGAAGGTTTCTCATGAGGAGCCTCGATCTGGGCATCGAAACGTATTTTCTGATCGGGTTTTTGATCCTGATCGGGATCGGATATATCGTCAAACTGAAATAGGAGATCAAGATGTACGACAGTGAATTATTTCAGATCATTGAAAAAGAAGAAGGACGTCAGCGTTACAACATCGAACTGATCGCTTCGGAGAACTTCTGCAGTGAAGAGGTCCAAAAGGCGGTCGGCAGTGTCCTTACCAACAAGTATGCGGAAGGCTATCCGGGAAGAAGATACTACGGGGGATGCCTGTATGTGGATGAAGCGGAGGAACTGGCGAAGAGGAGAGCCTGTGCGATCTTCGGAGCTGACCACGCGAACGTACAGCCGCATTGCGGTTCTTCGGCGAATATGGCTGTCTACCGTGCCGTACTGCAGAAGGGCGACCGGATCCTGGGCATGTCTCTGGATGCGGGCGGACATCTGACGCACGGGTATAAACTGAGTTTCTCGGGAAGCGACTACGAAGTCTACAGCTACGGTGTCGATAAGAAGACCGAGATGATAAACTACGACGAGGTCGAGAAGATCGCCAGAGAGGTGAGACCGAAACTGATCGTGGCCGGAGCCAGTGCCTATGCACGGTTCATCGACTACGAGAGGTTCTCTCAGATCGCAAAAGAGGTCGGAGCCTACCTGATGGTGGATATGGCCCACGTGGCCGGACTGGTCGCAGCCGGACTTCATCCGAATCCTGTTCCGTATGCGGACTTCGTGACGACCACGACGCATAAGACCCTGAGAGGTCCAAGAGGCGGCATGGTGCTGTGCAAAGAGGAATATGCGAAACAGCTGGATCGGGCCGTGTTCCCGGGCATCCAGGGCGGACCGTTATGTCATGTGATCGCGGGGAAGGCCGTCTGTTTCTATGAAGCGATGCAGCCGGAATTCAGGGACTACCAGAGACAGGTCCTGGCCAATGCGCAGGTCCTGTGCAGGACTCTGAAAGAAGAGGGCTTCCGGATCGTCTCAGGCGGTACGGACAACCATATGGTCCTGGTCGATGTGAAGAACAGTGTCGGCGTTACCGGCAAGCAGCTGGAGACGAGACTGGATGAAGTGAATATCACGGTGAATAAGAACGCGATCCCGTTCGATGAGGAGAGGCCGGCCTATACCAGCGGTATCCGTCTGGGGACTCCGGCGATGACGACCAGGGGATTCAGGGAAGAAGAATTCGTGAAGGTCGCCCATTGGATCTCAAGGATCGCACACAATATCGAAGATGATACTGTCCGGGATGAAGTGAAGAAGGAAGTCTCGGAATTGATGGAAAGGTTTCAGGTGAAGGGATGAATGAAGTACTGAAGGCTCTTAAGGAGCGCAGAAGCATACGCAGTTTTACGGAAGAAGTGCCGTCGAGAGAACTGATCGATCAGATCATCGAAGCGGGACTCTATGCGCCGAGCGGAAAGAACCTGCAGGACGTGATCACGATCGCCGTCTTCGATCCAAAGATGAGAGAGAAGTTCGTGAAGGCGAACCGGAAGATCGGCGGCTATGCGGAGGACTTCGATCCGTTCTACGGCGCACCGGCCATCCTGACAGTCGTAGCGAAGAAAGACAACAAGAATCACGTCTATGACGGTTCTCTGGTCATGGGGAATCTGATGCTGGCGACACATGCGCTGGGATTGGGCGGTATCTGGATCAACCGCTGCAGAGAAGAATTCGAGACCGATGAATTCAAACAGATCCTGAAGGATCTGGGCATCGAAGGCGAATGGGAAGGCATCGGCCACTGTGCAGTCGGATATGTGAAAGGTGAATATCCGAAAGCGGGTCCGAGAAAGGACGGCCGCGTCTACTATATCGGTTAGAAGGAGAAGATATGGGGATCCGTTTTTCAAAATCGATCAAGATCAATAAACTGCTGCGTATCAACTTCACCAAGAACGGGATCAGCGCTACGATCGGAAAAAGAGGCGCTTCCGTCAATATCGGCGGCAAGGGGACCTATCTGAACCTGTCTCCGGCAGCCGTCGGTGTAAAGGGAACAGGTATTTCCTATCGCACCAAGATCGCCGGAGGACTGTTCAAGAAGAACAAGAAGAAGAGCTCCGTTGAAAAAACATCTTCTCTGAAGAAGAAGGAAGAAGTGAAAGAGATCAAGAACGTTCCGGAAGTCAAAGAGATCGAGAACGTCAAGGAAGTTCAGGAGATCGAAGACGTCCAGGATGTCACTGTGAACGAACTTTCCGCGATCGAAGAATACGAACAGATGCTGGAAGCAGAGACGAATCTGCACAAGTATACGGAAAACGTCATGAACGAGGAACAGTTCAGGGACTATATCGCATCTCTGGAATCGGAGGCAAGCAGAGAGATCTACCGGCTCAGTGCAGACGGAGATGAGGATACCGTAGAGAATCTGGTATCCACCTTCATGAACAACCTCCAGCTGACCCACAATGTCCGGGTCAACTACGAACTGGAAGGCGATGTCCTGTATGCGGACCTGGATCTTCCGGAGATCGAAGAACTCAAGATCGAATATCCGAAACTGTCCAGAGACAAGATCGTATACCGGAGAAAGACTTCCGCACAGCTGAGAGAGGAATATGCCCGGATGGTCATGAGTATCGGCGTCTTCCTGACGACGAACTTCTTCAATCTGTCATCCTATATCCAGTCGGTCGTCATGTCCGGTTTCAATACCGTCCGTGACAACAAGGGAGATCTCGTCGATCAGTACCTGTATTCCGTGAAATTCAAAAGAGACGTCTTTGAAAAGACCGATCTGAGCACGGTAGATGACCTCTACGATTTCTTCCTGAAGTTCGACAACAGGATCAACCTGTCTTCCAACCACAACTTCAAGGCCATCGTGCCTTACGAGATGGAATCCGTCACCCTCCAGAATTCTCTGATCGAAGATGCGGTCCTGGGTCTGAAGGAACTCGGATACAAGGCGGGAGACATCAACACGATCCTGCCGCAGCTGTCACAGAACAGTTTCGAAACTTCCGGAGAATACCTCAAGGAAGGCCTGCGTTTACTGAATCAGAAATAGAAATGTCGGACTTCTGTCCGACATTTTCTTTTATACGACTTTTGCCTGGCCCGGATCTCTTCCTTCGTTGAAGTTCCGGGCGTTTTCCATTGTGGTGACGGCAATGGCCTGCATGGCCTCCCTGGTAAAGAAAGCCTGATGGGAAGTCAATACCAGCTGCGGGAACATCTGCAGGCGGGCGGTGATGGAATGAGGCAGGGCCTCATCGGAGCGGTCATTGTAGACGTTCTCATCTTCTCCTTCATAGACATCCAATGCGACCGCCTGAAACTTTCCCTGTTTCAGGGCCTCGATCAGAGCTTCCGCATCGATCAGAGGACCTCTGGCGGTATTCACCAGCATCACCCGATCTTTCATCCTGGCGATGGCCTCCCTGTCGATCAGATGATAGGTCCCGTTCTCTCCCATGATCAAAGGAACGTGAAGGGAGATCAGATCTGCCTTTTCGAGAAGTTCCTCTTTACTGACATAGCGCAGGAGTCCTTCATTGACCAGGTCACGATTGGGATAGGGATCCCACGCGATCACGTTCATTCCGTAGCCTTTTGCGATCCGCGCAAAACATTCGCCGATCTTTCCTGTTCCCATGACACCGCAGATCTTGTTATGGAGATCCACTCCCAGGAGTCCGGACAGGGCGAAATTGTTTTCCCTGACTTTCCGGTCCGCCTTGTGCAGCCTGCGATTGGCTTCCTGAAGAATGGCCATCGCGTGTTCGGCGACCGCATACGGCGAATAAGCCGGGACTCTTAATACGGTGATCCCGTATTCCTTGCAGGCATCCAGATCGACGTTATTGAAACCGGCACAGCGCAGCAGGATCAGGGATACATTGCACTGATGCAGGATATCTATGACTTCCTTTGAAGCGTCGTCGTTGACGAAGATACAGATCGCATCATGGCCTGCAGCCAAGGCGGCGGTCTCTTTTGTCAGACGGGATTCCAGGTAGGTGATCTCGCAGTTGTATGTACCGGGTCCTTTTTCTTCTTCCAGTTTGGTGAAGAAGAGGCGGTCGTAGTCTTTTGTGTTAAAGAAGGCGATCTTCAGGACGGCCTTTCCTTCTTCTTCGATACAGTCGTTGCACAGAACAGCCTTGACTTTCAACGCATCGGCCTCTTCATATTCACCTTCCACCTTTACTTCGATGGTATCATTCTTCTTTGCGTCCAAAGCCAGGATCTGAAGGACATCGTTTCCGGATGCGATCCTGCCTTTGCAGGAAAGCGTGACGGAACTGCTCAGGCTGACACACAGCTGTGCCAGCAGAGCTGCCGGCCTGGCATGGATGCCCATTGGGTTTTCAACGATACAGCGGAACTGTTTCATACTGTTACCTCCATCCTCATTATAACCAAGAAGGATTGAAAAACATGTGACAGATAATTGATAAGAAATTGAGAAGGCGGAAACAGGATGCGGAAGGATAATGAGGATATGATACCTCTTCTGTTTCTGATCGGCCTTTTTATGGGCAGTTTCCTCTACTGTATCAGCGGAGATGTGAAACTGCTGTCCCGCTCCCGCTGCGATCATTGCGGACATGTGTTGAGTCCTTTCGATCTCGTTCCGCTTCTGAGTTTCCTGTTTCTGAAAGGAAGATGCCGCTACTGCGGTGAAAAGATCAGTATCTTATATCCCTTGACTGAGATCCTGACGGGGATCCTGTATGCACTGAACGGGATCTGTATCAGAGATCCTGTCTCTTTGTGCGAACATCTGATCCTGACATCTGTCCTGCTGGAGATCAGTTTCCACGACCTGAAGACCTTTACGATCCGAAACGGTTCCATCCTGTTCGGGATCTTTCTGCGTTTTCTGTTCTGTCTGATCGGAAAAGGTAACTTTCTGAACGGTCTCGGTCACAGTCTTTTGATCGTGTGTCCGTTCTTCCTGCTGTCCCTCATCCTGTCATCTCTTACGAAGAAGGAAGCGATCGGCGGAGGGGATCTGAAACTGATCTTCCTGCTGTCCCTGTATACCGGTCCGTATCACAGCCTGATCGCACTGTTTCTCAGCTCATTGTTTGGACTGTTTGTGATGATACTGCACGGAAAAGAAAAGATCCCGTTCGCACCGTGCCTGTGTCTTGGGTACCTGATCGTGTTTTTGTTCGTCGGATAGGCGGGAAGATGCCTTATAATAAGATTGATGTATGATATTACGATAATCGGTGCCGGTATTACCGGCTCCCTGATTGCACATGGTTTCAGCAAGTACGATCTCAGTGTTCTGGTCCTGGAAAAGGAGAGTGATGTTGCAGAAGGCGCCACAGGTGCCAACAGTGCCATGATCCATTCGGGTCATGACCCAAAACCGGGAACACTGAAGTGCCACTACAATCTTCTGGGGAACCGGATGTATCCGGATCTCTGCAAAGAACTGCAGGTCGCCTATAAGCCGATAGGCGCTTTTGTCGCTGCTGTTTCTGAAGAAGAGGAGGAGATCCTGAACAAACTGATCGCTCAGTGTCAGGAGAGGGATGTACCTTATCAGGTACTTGACGGTGACGAAGCGAGAAAAGAAGAACCGAATCTGTCAGATGATGTGACGAAGGTCCTTTCGCTTCCGACGACAGGGATCGTGACTCCGTTCGAAGTATGTATCGCCGCGATGGAAGAAGCGATGGAGAACGGTTGCGAGTTAAGACTCGACTACGAAGTGAAGAAACTGGAGAAGAAGGGCGATCATTTCCTGATCAACGATGAGATCGAATCCAAGGTCGTGATCAACTGTGCCGGTACTCACTGTGATGATATTACGGGAATGTTGAGAGAGAGCCCGTATCATGTGGAAGCCAGAAAAGGCGAATACTACGTGCTGGATCACCTCAACGGTGAATTCGTGAAGCATGTGATCTATCCGATCCCGACAGCCAAGGGAAAGGGTATCCTGGCGGTCCCGACCGTTCACGAGAACGTGATGATCGGTCCGGATGCAGAGCCGTGCGAAGACAGAGACGACAGTTCTACAGGAGAAGGTCTCGACCTGATCCGTTCCCAGATCACCAAGACGATGAAGAATATCCCGTACCACAAGATGATCCATACCTTTGCGGGACTGCGTCCGCACATCGATCTGAATGACTTCTACATTCAGGAAGACGATCAGGTGGAAGGCTTCATCCATGTCGCGGGGATCGAATCTCCGGGACTGACGGCCGCTCCGGCGATCGCGAAGGATGTGGTCGAGAAGATCGTCCTGCCGAAGTTTGCGGGAACTAAGAAGAAAGAGAACTACGTTCGCAGAAGAGCGTTCATCGATATGAATAAGATGAGTGATGAAGAAGCGAACGAACTGATAAAGAAAGATCCGGATTTCGGAAAGATGATCTGCCGCTGCGAGAAGATCTCGGAAGGTCAGATCAGAGACGTCATCCGCAGGAAGTGCGGTGCCAGGACGATCAAGGGCGTCAAGATGAGATGCCGTCCGGGCATGGGCAGATGCCAGGGCGGATTCTGTGAACCGGAAGTATTGCGTATTTTAAGTGAAGAGCTGCATGTCCCTGTGACGGAGATCCGTCTGAACAAGAAAGGCTCCAATGTCTTTGTGGCGGCTGCCAAGGAGGATCTGTGATGGAAAATTATCAGTTGATCGTCATCGGCGGCGGTTCCGCCGGTATTGCGGCAGCGTTAGGCGCCTATGAGAACGGTCTGACCAGGATCCTGGTCATCGAACGTGATTCGGAATACGGCGGCATCCTGCAGCAGTGTATCCATAACGGATTCGGCCTGCATACCTTCAAGGAAGAACTGTCCGGTCCGGCTTATGCGGAGAAGTACTATTCTCTGATCAAAGACAACGAATGTATCGAATTCATCTATAACGCAGCCGTCACGAAGATCGATGATATGACCGTGACGGTCCAGACCGAAGAAGGTCTTCTGCATTACCACGCAGATGCGATCGTGCTTTCGACCGGATGCCGTGAGAGACCGGCAGGTGCTATCGGACTCCGCGGAGACCGCTGTGAAGGTGTCTATACCGCAGGTACGGCACAGAAGTATCTCAACCGTCAGGGTTACCTCGTCGGCAAGAGAGTCTTCATTCTGGGAAGCGGCGATATCGGTCTGATCATGGCCAGAAGGATGACTCTGGAAGGTGCCAAGGTCATCGGTGTTGCGGAACTGCAGCCTTATTCCAATGGTCTGGCCAGAAACATCAAACAGTGTCTGGAGGATTTCGATATCCCTCTGTATCTTTCCCATACGGTGGAAGCCGTTCACGGAACGTCCAGACTGGAATCGATCACTCTGATCGCGGTCGATGACAAGCTGAAGAAGATCCCGGGAAGCGAACAGGAGATCGAATGCGACTGTCTGCTTCTGTCGGTCGGTCTGATCCCGGAGAACACCCTGATCGAAGATCTCGGTGTGAAGATGGACAGAAAGACCAGGGGTGCGGTCGTCGACGATACCTATATGACATCCGTACCGGGTATCTTTGCGTGCGGAAATACCCTGCATGTCCATGACCTGGTGGACTATGTCTCGCAGGAAGGCAGAAAGGCCGGAAAGGCGGCTGCCGACTATGTCCTGCATCGGACCAGAGAGGGAGAAAAGGTGCAGAACGTCGTATCCAACGGTGTCTCCTACATGATCCCGCAGTCCTTCCACAAGGGTTCGGACTGTGAATTCATGTTCCGGGTCAATCAAGTATTCAAAGAATGTGCCATCCATGTCTATGGAGAAGGCCTTGATAAGAAGTTCAAGAAGCCGGGCATCGTCCCGAGCGAGATGCAGAAGGTCACTTTGCGAAAGAGTGATCTGGAAGGCCTGAAAGGCGAACTGAACTGGGAGGTCGTGACAGAATGAATCTGATCTGTATCAGCTGCCCGAGGGGCTGTCATCTTACCGTGGAGAAAGTCGGAGATGAAGTGAAGGTCACCGGCAACTCCTGTCCGAGAGGCGTGGTCTATGCGACCAATGAACTGATCGATCCGAAACGGACTCTGACGACGACCGTAGCCATCGATTCGAAGAAGGCGATGCGCCTGCCGGTCATCAGTTCGACTCCGCTTCCGAAAGACAGAGTCATGGATGTGATGAAGGAACTCAAGGGCTTTGAAGCGAAAGCACCAGTGCGTCTGGGAGACGTCCTGGTGAAAGATGTACTGGGTCTGGGAAGTGACATCGTCGCCTCCAAGACGATCGAGGAATGAAAAAGATACTTCTGATCTTTTTGACTTTACTGTTGTGTAACGGCTGCGCGGATCCGCGCAACGATTATTTCGTATTGTCTGTCGATGACTACACACTGGCTCCGGGCTATGACAACGTGGAGTATCTCCGTCTGGCTTTTGAGCTGGATGTCAAGGATACTCTGCAGCCGGAAGAGAAGCTTTCGGATGTGGAACTGAATCTGTGGAAGTACTATGTGGGAGACATCGAACTGACCAATCCGAAGAAGAAAGAGATCTCCTCGAATGAAGCTGTACTGACGAGACTGGATCTTTTCGTCGGGAACACTCCGGCAGAGTCCTATGCGCTCAACGGAACAATTCTTGATAGGAGCGTCAAAAAGAACTGCGAGATGTTCGGAGGAGAATACATCGAACGTAACGGCTATGCCTGTGTCATCGGACAGAAGACCCACAGTCAGGACAATATCGTCATCCTGTCGGGAGATATCCTGAACGAGGACCAGGATGAGCTGCATCGGATACAGATCTATGTGGAATGAAGCGACGAAGATCTGCCTGAAGGCGATCGACAGCTGTCTTCCGGAAGAAGGAGTCGAGAAGGCTCTGAAGAAGATCGCTCCGGAAGGAAAGATCTACCTGGTGGCCGTTGGCAAGGCCGCCTTTTCCATGGCTTCAGGCGCTTTGAAAGCGACACAGATCGAAAAGGGGATCCTGATCAGCAAGTACGGTCATATCCCTCATCCGTTAGAGAAGATCGAATGCCTGGAAGCGGGACATCCGCTTTCCGATGAGAATACCCTCAAGGCGACGCAGAAAGCGATCGATCTGGTGAAGGATCTCACGGAAGAAGATACCGTACTGTTCCTGTTATCGGGAGGAGCGAGCGCTCTGTTTGAAGCACCGCTGATCCCTTTGGATGAACTGATCCGTCTCAATGACGAGATGCTGAAAAAAGGACTGAACATCACCGAGATCAATACCGTCCGCAAGAAACTGTCCAAGGTCAAGGGTGGCAGGTTTGCGGATCTGTGTGCACCTGCGAAGGTCTGCGGGATCCTGCTGTCAGACGTGCTTTCGGATCAGATCGATGTGATCGGTTCAGGTCCGACCGTGAAGGACCGAAGCACGGTGGAAGATGCCCTGGAGATCATCGAAAGATACTCCCTGGACCTCTCTGAGGAAGCGATGGATCTCATTTCCCGTTCCATACCGGGACGTGCCGATAACGCCGAGAATCATGTGATCGGTTCGGTCTCCATCCTGTGCCGTTCGGCTGCGGAAGAGGCGAAGAGACGCGGCTATGAAGCAGAGATCTGGAACGATCATCTGGATCTGGATTGCGAAGAAGCGGGAGATGCCTTATATGCGAGACTCCTTGAGATGAAAGGCAGAATGGCTCTGATCGCCGGAGGCGAGATGACCGTAAGAGTCAGAGGAAACGGGCTTGGGGGGCGCTGTCAGCAGCTGGCCTTCCTTCTGGCGAAGAAGATCGCCGGACGAAGCGATGTCCGTATTGTCTGTATCGGTTCCGACGGGACTGACGGTCCGACGGATGCGGCGGGAGCCTTCGTCGACGGGACGACTTATGAAAAGATGAAAGAAGCCGGAATCGATTATGAAGAAGTCCTGGCAGATAACGATACATATCACGCACTCGACAGGATCGGTGCACTCATCCGTACCGGAGCGACCGGAACGAATGTGAACGACCTGATCCTGATCCTGACAGGAAACGAAAATGAATAAGAAACTGAAGACAATCCTACTGACTGTATTACTGATCCTGGGGTTCCTTGGGGAAGCGGCATTTCTCTATGTGAACGACAAGTATTCCCCGTCCGATGAAGCGATCCGCCTCGTGGAAGAGGGAACGGACAGAGTCCGCGTCATCGAAGACCTCGGCAAGAGCGTCCAGTTCATCCCGACCAAAGGGGCGAATTCCGCTCTCATCTTCTATCCGGGAGGAAAGGTCGACTATCTGGCCTACAGTCCGCTGATGGCTTCTCTGGCTAAGAAGGGGATCCTGTGCATCCTGGTACATATGCCGGGGAACCTGGCAGTACTGGACATGGATGCGGCAGAAGAGTACCGCAGTCTTTATCCCGAGATCGATGACTGGTATATCGGCGGTCATTCCCTGGGCGGCGTCTGTGCGGCCGAGTATCTGAAAGACCATTCCGATCAGTACAGGGGACTCATCCTGCTGGGATCCTACTCATCGACCGATCTGAGCGATACGAAACTGAAGACGCTGAGTCTCTACGGCAGCAAGGATCAGATCCTGAACCGGGAAGAATACGAAAAGAATAAAGACAATCTTCCGTCTCTGACGGAATATGAGATCACAGGCGCAAACCATTCGCAGTTTGGAGACTACGGTCTTCAGAAGGGTGACGGGAAGGCGACCATCAGCAGAGAAAGACAGATGGATCTCACCGTACAGTGGATCCGTTTCTTCATAGAGAAATAAGGAGCAGATATGTTCAAGATCATCGTATGTATCAAACAGGTGCCGGGAGATCCTTTATGAATAAGCCGGACCATGACGGACTGATCCTCTGCAGGATGCAGGGAAGGATCTTTGAACTGTCTCTTTCCGAAGACTGCAGTTCCGCTGTATTCATCCGCAGGTTCATGAACAGCGATGTCGCCAGGCGGATGGATGAGCTGTTTTTTCTGGAGACTTCACAGTCGGAGAGACAGGCTGTCGATGAGATCCGGGGATCTTATGAAAGAAGCTACGGAAGCGGGAAGTTCGAAAAGGAAGAACTGTACTGGATGGGATATCTGTACAGATACTGGGCCTACTGTACCGGTCTGAGGAGCTTTCAGATCTATCGGATCTGCAATGCGACCGAACTGAGAAAAAGATATTACCTGTATCACACCCTTTCTCCGGAGATGGCGATCGAAAGGATCATGGAAGAGAAAGGGTATATCCCTGTTCAGACGGAGGAAGAAAAGTATCTCAGAAGCAGGAAACTGGTTGAAGAGAAGATAAGATCGATCGAATAAAGATGGAATCAAGTGTCCGGACATGATGTCCGGACTTTTTTGTATATTTGACATTTCGTAATACAGTTAATACAATTAGTACAGATAATACAGATTGGAGGTAGCGAATGTTTCTGATCAGTTTACAGGGGAAAGAGTCGATCTATGAACAGATCCGTTCCCAGATCGAGAAGTTCATCATGAACGGCATTTTGAAGCCGGATGATAAGCTTCCGTCGGTGCGGAGCCTGGCAGAAGATCTGGGCATCAATCCCAACACGGTCATGAAAGCATACCAGGAGCTGGAGAAGAACGGCTATATCTACACCCTGAACAAGAAGGGTGTCTTTGTGGCGAAAGATCCGGAAAAAGCGAAGCAGCACGGCCTGGATGATGCGGAACACATGATCATGGCGCTGAAGGAGGAAGGCCTTACGAAGGAAGATCTTCTGGAAGTGATACATAGAGTATACGAAAGTGAGGAAGTAAAATGCTGAAGATAAACAGTGTGACCAAAGCCTTCCCGGAAAAAGAAGTTTTGAAGAATCTGAACCTTCAGATCGAGGAAGGATCGATATTCGGACTGGTCGGTGTCAACGGTGCCGGCAAGTCCACTCTGCTGCGCTGTGTGGCAGGCATCTATCAGACGGATGCGGGAAATGTGGAATTTGACGGGGAAGATACCTATCTGAATGAAAAGATCCGCAAGGAGATCTTCTTTGTGAACGATGATCCTTATTATCCGCTCTCATCGACGATCCGTTCCTTGAAGGATTTCTACGGTTCCTACTACGATCTCGATGAGGAAGCCTATCAGAAGACACTGAAGATGTTTCATCTGGATGAAAAGAAGCTGATCTCATCCTTCTCCAAGGGTATGAAGAGACAGGCTTTGCTTCTGTTTGCGCTGGCGATCAAGCCGAAACTCTTGCTGCTGGACGAGGCCTTCGACGGACTCGATCCGCTGGTACGCTACGATCTCAAGAAGACCCTGTACGATTTCATTCAGGAATCGCATGCGACGATCATCATCTCGTCCCATAACCTGAAGGAACTGGAAGATATCTGTGATTCTTTCGGTATCCTGGAGAACGGAAAGATCTCGACGTATGGCGATCTTCTGGAATCCAAGCAGAACATCAACAAATATCAGTTGGCCTTTAAAGATGCGATCGATGAATCCTTCTTCGATCAGTTCGATCTGATGCATAAGAGCAAGGAAGGATCGGTCTATACCCTGGTCATCAAGGGCGACAGAGAAGAGACGTCAAAGAAGCTTTCAACTCTGCATCCGGTGATCCTGGACGCACTTCCGGTCAACTTCGAAGAACTGTTCATCTATGAACATGAAGGAGGAGAAAGATAATGTTTTCGAAAGAATACTTCAGATATCTGTTTCGTTCTCAGAAGTATCTCCTGCTTCTGATCCTGATCGTTACTTTACTGAATGTCCTGGGAACTTCACTGAGAGGACTGTCCCTGCTGATCCAGTGTCTTATGGCAGTAGGTCTGTCCTTCCTGATGCCGTTCCTGGTGTTCTATCACGTCCACGACAAGAAGGCAGTCGATACCTTCTTCTCGATCCCGGTATCGAGAAAGTCCCTCCTGTTTACGGGAGTCCTGTTCTGTATCCTGACCGTCTACATCCCCCTGACGATCGGGATCACGGGCTATGGGATCAAGGAAAAACTGGACGCATCGAGGATCCTTATGCTGGCGGGGGAGATGCTTCTGGCATCCTCGGCCGTGACGGTCTTCAATTCCACCTTGTATCTGGTCGGAAATTCCGTCGTCGACGGCATCGTGATGATGGGGGCCTACTCCTTCTTCCCGCTTGCCGTCTATATCACGATCAATTCGTTCTTCCATAACTTTGTTCCGGGAGTCACCCAGATGGCGGAAACGGATACGGTACGCTTCCTATCTCCGTTGTATATGTCCGGAGAGCTCCTGATCAGAGGTCTGGAAGAAGGAATAACCGTGGTCTCTGCTTTGGTCGGACTGGCTGTCATCCTGTTCCTGTTCAGCTGCCTTTTGTACCGTTCCTATGTGAACCGGGCGGTCGAACGTGCTGGATCGCAGTCGACGGGATTCTTCAGTTATCCGCTGGTGATCAACCTCTATCTGATCGTCTGTCTCTTCCTGATCGCGACCGGATACGGAACCGGTTATCGCAATATCAGCGAATTCCTGCAGGACAGCCTGATCCTGTATATCCTGCTGTTTGCGGCCTTCATCGCCGCCCACTTCGTTTATCGCAGGAAACTGTACTTCCATTACATCCTGCCGGTCGTCTTCGTGGCCTTCACGATCATCAGCCTGCTGTTTACCGGTGCCTGCCGGGACAGTGAAGCTTTCGGGCTGGCCAGAAGATATGAAAAGGCAGCCGACAAAGACTGCATCACCATGAACCTCTGGTACGATGAAACAGGCGACAGAGAACTGTTGTCCTACCTTGCGGAACAGACGGGAAAACCGACCGATTACTGCAACATGATGATCACGGTCGGTGACCAGCGCTACCACATGCTTTCGATGAGTCAGGAGACTTCCGATCTGATCGAGAAGTTCCGTTCCCAGGCGATCACCGATTTCTATGCGCCGGAGAACGAAGGGATGTTCGGAAACATGTATATCTCCTATAAGAAAGACGGAGGAGACTACAGCTACAACTATCTCCTCTATAAGGAGCCGACGTTTGCGGAGCTTAAGACGCTTGCCAAGGACAAGGCCGTCGAGATCGTAATGAATACCGATTTCGGAGAATACCGCATGAAGGAAGACGGCACCCTGGAAGTCATTTCCTCCTGGGAGATTCTTGAGTGACCTGCGATTAAGAAATAGTTAGTAGAATATTAAGAAGATATTGTTACCATAAGGCCTTATAATGGTGAGTGGTACAGTTTAGGAGGTAGCAAAATGCCTGATGATAAGGATTTTCTGAGCCAGTTCTCCAATGACGGAAAACCGGCCAGTTTCCAGGAAGAAGAAAGAGTTCCGGTCCAGAGAGAAAGAAAACCGGTGAACGTCAAGCTCATCGCCATTCTGGCGGCCGTAGCGGTCGCACTGGGCGTCCTGGCATATTTCCTGTTCTTTGCACCGAAGATCGAGATGCCGAACTTTGTCGGCAAGACAAAGAGCGATGTCGCGGCCTGGGCAAAGCAGCAGGACGTCGAAACTTCCGGGATCGTCTTTGAGGAACAGTATGATTTCGACAACGACAACGGGATCATCACTTCCCAGAGCGTCAAGGAAGGAAAGAAAGTCAAAAACAACGTCAAGATCAATTTCGTGATGTCACTGGGGCCGGATCCCGAAGAAAGCATCTCCGTTCCGAATCTCAGTTCCATGGAGAAAGACGATATCCAGGAATGGATCTCCAAAAACAAACTTTCCAAGACGAAAGTCGTGACGGCATATAACGAAAGCGTATCCGAAAACAAAGTCATCGACTATACCTTCTCCGGATGTGAGGAAGATACCTTCACCAGAGGCTGTACCCTGAAGATCAACGTCTCCAAGGGACCGGCTCCGGCAGGAAAGGTCACCGTCGAAGACTTCGTGAAGAAGCCGTACGAGAATGCGGAAGCCTGGGCAAAGAGCCACAAGATCAACCTCGAAAAGGTCGAACAGTACAACGACAAGGTCGACATGGGCTATGTCATCTCCCAGTCTGTCGATTCCGGCAAGATCATTTCCGAAGGCGATACGATCACGGTCATCGTCTCCAAGGGCGAAGCGGTCTTTATGCCGAATATGGTCGGCTGGACCAAGAAACAGGTCGATGCGTGGGCACGCAAGAATCCGTCAGCCTATATCGATACAGAGGAAAACGGTATCTATTCTACGGAAGCGAAAGACGTCGTCCTCGCACAGTCCCTGGCAGCCGGTTCTCTGATCGATCCGGCCAACCTGATCGAACTGACGATGTCACTGGGCAATGTCGTCGAGGTCCCGGATGGCTTCGTTGGCAGCGAATATCACGCCCGCCACGGTCTGCACGACTGGAAAGACGAACAGAACGAGAAGGGTGCCGGTATCACCGTCAACAGGATCTATGAATTCTCTGACGATGTCCCGGTCGATGCGATCATCCGCTATGACAACAAGGTCTATGTCGGCGGAACGATGAGCTGCTGGATCTCCAAAGGAAGGAACATCCTCCTCGAAGATCCGAAAGATCTGTACAGAGAAGATGAGACTACACCGCTTACCTGGGCCGATTTCTACCACTGCAACCTGACGGAAGAAGAGGCAAGAAGACTCGTCGATTGGGCGAAAATCACCTATGAGATCTCATATGACTACGCGGAAGGCAAGGCGAACGGCGAGATGATCTCGGTCAGACGCTGGGATGACAAGCCGATCCAGGCCGGAACCTATCTGCCGGAGAGTATCCCGGTATACATCGTCATCTGTGATGACAGCTATAAAGAATAGGAGCAGATTATGAACTTTATCAACAGAGCATTCAAAAACGTCACAAGAAGGCTCTCAAAGACGGTCTTGCTGATCCTGACGTTCTTTCTGATCGGAAACCTGGTCATTATCGGACTGGGCGTCTCCAAGGCATCGGAAAGCGCCAAGACTCTGACGAGACAGAAGATGAGAGCGGTCGTGACTTATACACTGGATTACGATGCGATCTATGAATATGCGGAATCATTGACCGATGAAGATGAGATCAACGAGTTCTATCAGAACTATCCGAGGATCAATCTGTCGGATGTCGAAGAACTTCTGAAGGATGAGAGAGTCAAGACGGCCAATGCGACCAATCTGAACATGTGGTATTCCGATTCTCAGAACAGTATCGATTTCGTCCATCTGAACAACAAAGCGGAAGAGAATATGGGTCAGAACGGGATGGAGTGCTGGTACGATGAAAACAATGAACAGCGCTGTGAATCCTACAAGGAACCGTACTTTGCGATCAAGGGAAACATGTTTCCGAGCATGATCGAAGTCGAGGACGGGGAATATACGATCACATCCGGAAGGTTCTATACACAGGATGAGATCCGAAACGGATCCTTCGTCTGTCTGATCACGGAAGCTCTGGCTCAGACCAACGGGATCTCTGTAGGCGATGAAGTCAGATTCAGCGTTCAGAACGTCAATTCCTGGATGCAGGATATGGGCATCACGACGGAAGACACCGAAGTGACCTTTGAAGTCATCGGTATCTATAATCACAATCATCCGATCACACCGGATGCGCAGAACTACGATTACTGTTCACCGATGGAGAATCCGGACAATACGATCCTGATGCCTACGACTTCTTCCTATATGGCATCTCTGCCGGTCCAGCAGAAGCAGTTCGACTACTATGCCGCAAACAATCCGGAGGAAGAATACTACTCTCCGGAAAACAGACCGAGCGAAGACAAGATGGATCAGATGATCTATCTGGAGAATACGACTCTGCTGCTGAACGATCCGCTGGAAGTGGAGAAGTTCGTGGAAGACTACAACGGTTCTCTGTCTCAGTTCAAGAAACTGGATGCGAACAACGAGGAATTCAACCGTCTGGCGAAGCCTCTGGATACCTTAAGCATGTATGCGAACTTCATCGTCTGGCTGGTGGTGATCAACGCGATCGTCATCATCACTCTGGTGACTGCCCTGACTCTGAAAAACAGGGAATATGAGATCGGTGTACTGCTGTCGATCGGTGCGTCCAAGTTCAAGGTCATCGCGCAGTTCTTCCTGGAACTGGCGATCGTGGCTGTCATCGGTTTCACCCTGTCCGTCATTTCCGGAAGTCTGATCGCCAAGAAGATCGGAAATACCGTACTGGAATATCAGATCACATCCAGCGGTGTGGAAGACGGAGAGAACTGGGGTTCTGACTACTACAGTCCATGGGATACGGACTATACGACCGATATCTCGCTGGCGGATCTGGTGGATGAGTATGAAGTGACGATCTCACCGCTGATCATCGCGGAGATCTATATCCTGGGTCTGGCGATCGTATTCATTTCGGTCATCATCCCTTCGTTCATGATCATGCGTTACAATCCGAAGAAGATCCTGATGAATCAGAACTAGGAGGCAGATATGGCAGAAATACTGAAATTAGAAAATATCAATTATTCCTATATCGACGGCGGCTATGAACGTCAGATCCTGAAGGATCTCTCCTACAGTTTCGAAGAAGGAAAGTTCTATACGATCCTGGGACCTTCCGGTTCCGGCAAGACGACCCTGCTGTCGATCATTGCGGGACTCGATACCCCAAAGAGCGGCGAGATCTACTTCGAAGGAAAGAATATCAAAGAGATCGGCTTGCACAAGTACAGGAGGAATTCGATCGCGATCGTCTTCCAGCAGTACAATCTGATCTCTTATCTGACGGCCGTAGAGAACGTTCTGCTGGCGATGTCAGAGACTGACAACAAACTCCCTAAGGACAGGAAAAACGTTGCCTACAAGCTGCTGGAACGCTTCGGTATCGTAAAGACGAAGGCAGACCGTATGGTCAATCAGCTCTCCGGCGGTGAACAACAGAGAGTGGCGATCGCCAGAGCGCTGGCTTCCAATGTGAACCTCATCTTCGCGGATGAGCCGACCGGAAACCTCGATACCGCAACAGAGAAGGAGATCATCTCCATCTTCAAGGAACTGGCACACGATTTCGGAAAGACGATCATCGTCGTCACACACTCCGATACAGTCAGTGAACTCTCCGACCAGAGAGTCCTGCTCAGAGACGGAAAACTGAGCCAGCTATAATAAGACAGGCTTCAAAAGCCTGTCTTTTCTTATGTTATAATCGGGGCATACAAGGAGAGCTTATGTCAGAAAAGATCTATCAGGGCAATATCATCACTTCGAAGTCGTTTGACGAACTTGAGATCATCGAGGACGGATATGTATGTGTCAGGGACGGCATCATCACCGATGTCTCAAAAGAATGGAAGAAAGAGTATCGGGATCATGAATATATCGATCACAGAGGTCATCTGATCCTGCCGGCTTTTTCCGACCTGCATATGCATGCCCCGCAGTATCCGCAAAGAGGGATCGGAATGGACTGTCTCCTCTTTGACTGGCTGAACAACTACACGTTTCCGCAGGAATCCAATTTCAGGGATGAAACATACGCCAGGACCGTCTATGCGAAGCTGATCCGCGATTTCATCGCTCAGGGATCCTTCCATCTGGTCCTGTATACGACGATCCATACGGATGCCTGCAACCTTCTCTTCGACATGCTGAAAGAGGCAGGATTGTACGCCTATACCGGTCTGACAAATATGGATCGGAACTCTCCGGATTACTATGTCGATACGACGGAAGATTCCCTGCGAAAGACAGAAGAATTCATTCAAAGAAATCTGGGACATGACAGGGTAAAACCGATCCTGACGCCGCGCTTTGCGCCGACCTGTACGAAGGAACTGATGGAAGGCCTGGGAGGCTTTGCGAAGAAGTATGACCTTGGCGTACAGACCCATCTTGTGGAATCGAAGGCGGAAGCTGCCTGGGCGAAGGAACTGTATCCGGAATTCGCATCGGACGCAGAGATCTACGAGAAATGCGGTCTCCTGGAAGGAAGCGGACCGAAGATCTTTGCGCATGTGATCTTCCCGACAGAAGTCGAAGAGAGGATCCTGAAGGAATATGACGGGATCAGCGTCCACTGTCCGGATTCCACTTCCAACATTACCGCCGGGATCATGCCGGCAATGAAGATGTCTCGGAAGGGATTGAAGATCGCCTTGGGATCCGATGTGGGTGGAGCTCATTTCCTGGCCATCTACCGCACGATCGCCAGAGCCGTACAGATCTCCAAGATGAAGGAATTCTACGAAGGGGATGAACGCGTGAAACTGGCGAACGCCTTCTATATGGCGACCGTCAACGGAGGATCGATCTTCGACCGTGTCGGAAAGATCGAAAAAGGTTACCGCTTCAACGCATTGATCGTGGAAGACATGTTGGATGAAAACTACCATACCTCCTTATCGGATGCTCTGGAGAGGTTCTGTTACATCGGCGATGAACGCAATATCCTGTATCGCTATCTGGATGGAAAGCTCATCGATCCGCAAAAGGTGTATCAGAGAATATTGAGTATGTAACGCTGTCTATTGCTTTGATAGACGACCTTTTACAAATACAATTTGAACTAGATTTCACAATTTAAAAGAACCACCTTTATATGGTTTTTATTTGGTACAATAATAATATAAAAGAATTGGTAATGACTAATTAAATTAGGGGACTGTTTATATGAATTATTATGAAAGCTCAACAGTTGAACTGAAAAATGATCTTGTCGATGTTGTAAAAAACGAAATCGTAGCATTTCTCAACACTAACGGAGGAACAATCTATGTCGGTGTTGAAGATAACGGTGAGATCAACAAGGAGTTTTTGAAAAAGGATAGAGATGATCTTGACACAAGGCTGTCAAACTGGATACAGGACGTTTTCTTTCCGAATCCGTCATCTTTGATAGATTATGGTTTCAATAATGACGGTGTTATGGAAATCAATATCAAGGAAGGTGACAACAAGCCGTATTATCTAATCGACAAAGGGCCAAAACCTTCAGGGGTGTATAAACGTGTCGGAAGCAGTGTCCGCAAAGCGAGTTCTGACGAGATCTTGTCGATGGTGATGCATTCTCGAAATTATGTCTTTGAAAATGATATTTCTGAAGAACAGGATCTGACTTTTAAGCAATTAATGAGGGTGTTTGAGGAAAAAGATCTTAGTTTCAACGAAAGAACGATGATGAATTTCGGGATCATCAATAAGGATAAACAGTATACCAACCTCGGCTTTCTTCTTTCCGATCAGTCTAATGTTGCTGTAAAGCTTGCTGAGTACGACGATGGTATGAATTTTAAAATCAAGAAGACATTTACCGGTTCGATTGTAAAGATACTTAATGATGTGGAAGAACAGGCTGAACGCCTTAATGACGTATCTGCTGTTATTGACGGAAAGTCTTTCAAAAGAATAGAGACCCTCTCTTATCCGGGAGCTTCTCTTCGTGAAGTTATTCTGAATGCTTTCTGCCATGCGGATTATTTTATTCGTTCCAATATCAAAATTGAATTTTTCCCTGACAAAGCAAAGATCACAAGCCCTGGAGGAGTTTTCAACGCAACTCTGGATGATATCATGAAGGGAGTTCAGACCTATCGCAATCCCAAACTGGTTCACCTGCTTGACAAGTTGAATCTGATAGAGAATTTCGGAACAGGAATACCAAGGACTTTCAAAGCATATAAGAACAGTGGAAAGGAACCTGTCTTCGAATCTACAGAACGGTATTTTTTCGTCATCCTTCCAAATCTTAACTATTCTGAGTATGACCAAATAAATGACCAGATAAGTGACCAAATAAATGACCGGATAAACGATCTTGGCCTTCTGATCCTTCAGGAAATCAGGAAAAGCCCCGGGATCAAGGTGCCCGGTCTTGTTGAAAGACTATCTGCTGTTATGCCGGATATCAATGCGGATAAGGTCAGAAACGAAATAAAAAGAGAACTAAAGAATCATATCGAATTGAGGGGTTCAAGAAAAACCGGGGGCTATTATTTGAGAAAAGAATAGAATCGTATTTGTGCAAAATGAATAAAGTTTGTTACGATATGATTCCCATTGAGTTTTTTCTCAGACAATAAAATATTGTATTTCCATATGAGCAAACTATAATCGCCTTTCTGTCGGAAGTGAAAAAATTTCTTTGTTTCTAGAGATTCTAATCATGTGTCCTGAAGGCATAAGAAAACCCGGTATTACCCGGGCTTTCTGTTTCTTTGGAATCAACTATTATTCTTTCGGTCCTTCTTCGCAGCCGCAGTCTTCTTTATTTTCTTCGCAGCCGCATTCTTCTTTCTTCTCTTCGACCTGGATGTCATCCGTCTTCAGAGCTCTCTTGAGTCCTTCAACGCCCTTTTCAGCGATGTTGACGGTCGTGGTCTTTGCCTTGTTGATGGCACCCTTGACTTCCGGTTTATCGAAGAATTCATTGACCTTGTTTCCGATGTCGCTCAGGAAATCAGCAGTCTTCTTGAAAGCGTCTGTTTCCTTGATCTTGTCGAATTCAGCCATGATGTCGCTGGCCAGATCTTCCAGAGTCTTCTTCTCTTCCTTTTCCTTGGTCAGCTCTGCGACCTTGGTCTTGGTGAAGTCGACGGCTTCCATGGATTTAGCCTTGACCTTATCCAGGAATTCATCGAGCTTGTCATCTTCCTGAACTTCGTTGATGATATTTCTGACTTTCTCTATTGAAGAGCGGATCGCTTCTTCCGTCTTGTTTACCAATGCCTTGGCTCTTTCCTTGCCTTCGTCATCCAGTCTGTCTGACTTCTCGGCCAGATCGTTCTCCAGATCCTGGACCTGAGATTCCATTTCTTTTACAGTATCCTCAAATTTGTTCATAGCGAATACCTCCTTTAATTTCATTATACTTAAAAATCTGAAATGTATGTGAATTCGCTTTCAAATTAGCACTCGTTTGCTATTTCAATGATGATATAATTATTTTGTTATGAGAAGAAGAGGATTCAGTATATTTTCACTGTTCATATTGATGATAATGTTCGATATCTTTTTCCCGATGCTGGGACTGGCATTCGATCTTTTTGAACTGCTTTTCCCGATCGGTGTGATGGCGATCGTCTTTGCGGCTTTCTTCAAACTCTTCCAGTATCTGTTCAAGAAAGGATCTGAAGTCGGACAGAGGACGACGAGCAGCAGCAGTTATCGCAGGGACCAGAATCAGAGCAATGTGCGCAATTCCAAGAACGCCAAGATCGACAAGGTCCTTTCGAAATACTATCAGGACAATGTCGCTCTGATCCTGTTCGATGATGTATCGATCAGTACGCAGAGCGGTACATATACGACCGTGGACAATCTCTATGTGAACTATAAAGACGAGAAGGTCTGCAAGCTGTCGGAACTGAAGAGATATTACCCAGGCGCATATGAGAAGATCATCGATGCGCTGTCCGAACTGGCGAAGAAGGGCGGCAAGGTCGTCGAAGAAGTGAAGCAGCCGGAGAAGAAGGAAGAGAAGAAGAGCTTCTCGGATGCGGGCAAGTTCATCGATCAGATCAATACCCTGAACCAGGGCCTGGCGAATGAAGAAGTCACCAATGGTCTGTATCAGACCTGCGATCTTCTGAAACAGATCGATGTCGTCGATCAGGAAGACGGTAAAGTGGATCCGAAGCTGAACAAGCTTTATGAATACTATCTGCCGATCCTGACGGGCATCCTGGAAGACTACAAGCGTCTGTCGGATTCTCCGATCCAGGGGGACGATTTCAAGAAGACGGAGACACAGCTGGTCAAGACGATCAAGCTGATCAACGAAGCATTGAAGACGATCTACAACTCTCTGCATGAGAGCGACTATATGAACCTGAATGCAGACATCAATACGCTGCAGTCCTTACTGAAGCAGGACGGCCTCGTGGAGGCGCCGTTCAAGGGAGGTAAATGATGGCAGAGAATAAGAATATCGATATGTTCCAGCTGGTGCAGGAGATGGAGAAACAGAAGTCATCGAGTATCGATGAGATCTTTTCTCAGCTGGATTCCGTCAAGAAGGAAGAGAAGGTCGTCTATACCCGTCCGCAGAATACGGCGAGCTCTTCTGCCGGAAACGTCTCTCTGATCAGAAAGCCGACCATTCCCGATGAGATCGGGGATTACGATACCCGTTTCAGTGCCTTCAAGGCGATCATCGAACATGTGTCCTACGGCGGAAACGGAAACAATGCGAGTGACTATGTGGACGGACACAGGGATGCCCTGGAGAAGTACTACAAGGATGCCTATACCAATTCCAAGGATCTGTATGTGGTAGAGGCGAGAGTCAACGATGAGATCAACAGAGCGACCTCAAGGACGCATCTGTATGAGAAGGGATATTATGACGGTCTGTTCTATGTGCTGAAGGCTCTGAAGCGTTCTCAGGAACTGCTGATGAACAGACTGAACCGAGAGATCAACAGGAAGCTGTAATTATGGCAAAGACAGACGACAGAGAAAAATTGTTGGAAGAAGTCTTCTCCAAACGGAGAAGCTTTTCAAATATCTACAATGATTCCGTAGATATCCTGAAAGATACCGAGAGTGAACTGAACAAGATCCTGATGCAGAACCAGAAGGATCTGGAAGAGATGACGAAGAACTTCCATTATTCCGATGAAGATCTGAAGAAGCTGAAATCGGATATCGAGAAGGATTTCAATATCTCCATCGAAACACCGGAAACGGTCGTACTGGGCAAGGCTTCCAAGGAAGTCTTCGACAAGATCTACAAGGATCTTTCCGATGCGATCATCGGTCAGGATGAAGCATGCAAGGCATTTACCACTGCCTTCAGAAGGCCTTATATCGTCGGATCCGATCCGAAGAAGATAAGGAATTCCATCATCCTGTACGGATCCAACGGTACGGGAAGATACCAGATGGTCACGACGATGGGCCAGTTATTGAAGAAATACGGACTGAGCGTTTCTTCCGAAGTCTATACCCTGGATATGTCCAGATATCAGTCTTCCTCTCAGGAAGTCCTGTTCCTGCAGGATATCTATGTGGCACTCAGCGGCAAGAATCCGATCATCCTGATCGAGAAGTTTGAAGAAGCTTCCCCGATCTTCAATAGAATGTTAGGTGAACTGGTCCTGGAAGGAAACTGTGTCTTAAACAAGAGATACTCCTTCAAAAACAATCAGCTGGTCGAAGTTGCGAATACCCTGTCCGGCGATATCATCGACCGTCTGAACGGTAATGACAAGGTATTAGTATTCGTATCGGAAAAGAATCCGACGAAGCTGATGGACATCTTCGGCAAGTCTTTCATCGATCATATCGACGACAAGGTCAAGACGCAGAAGCTGGATGAAGAATCCCTGCTGAAGATCATTGACCAATTGGTTGAATCTTTGGTTACCAGATGTAAAGGACAATTGGAGATCGAACTGAAGGTCGATCCTTCCATCAATACCTATCTGCGTTCCGTCTATGAACCGAACGACGGTATCGATTCACTGACTCCGACCGTCAAGAAGATATACAACCAGATGGTTGATGTTGCGCTGAAATACGACGATGTCTCTTCTGTCACAATCCGTTACGATGACGATGTCAAGGCTACCTTCAACGAACAGGAAGTCGACCTCGATATCATCGACGACTCCAATGCGGAACGCGAAGAGATCCAGAGAGAACTGGACGATGTCGTCGGACTGGTCGATGTGAAGAACTATCTCTTGTCACTGGAGAACCTGCTCAAGATCAATCAGATCAGAAAGCAGAAAGGTCTCAAGACCAACGAGATCTCCAAACATATGATCTTCACCGGAAATCCGGGTACAGGCAAGACCACCATCGCCAGACTGGTATCCAGGATGATGAAGGCCTGCGGTATCCTGAAACAGGGACAGCTGGTCGAAGTCACCAGAGCGGATCTGGTCGGAAAATATGTCGGTCATACCGCACCTTTGACGATGTCTGTCATCCAGTCAGCCATCGGCGGTGTCCTGTTTATCGATGAAGCTTATTCTTTATATAGAGGAAAAGACGATTCCTTCGGACTGGAAGCGATCGATACCCTGGTAAAAGCCATGGAAGACCACAGAGACGATCTGATCGTCATCCTGGCAGGCTATACGAAAGAGATGAAGGATTTTCTGGAAGCCAACTCCGGTCTGAAATCCAGGTTTGCGAACATCATCGAATTCTCCGACTATACCGGAGAAGAACTGATGCTGATATCGAAGTCGATCGCAAAGGGAAAAGACTATGTGATCGATGAGGGTGCGTTGAGACCTTTGCAGGATTACTTTACGATCATTCAGGCGAAGGGGGATCCGAACTCCGGAAACGGAAGACTGGCGAGGAACCTGGTCGAAGATGCGATCCTGAATCAGTCAAAGAGATTGCTGGAACATCCGGATGCGCAGATGAACCTGCTCCTGAGAGAAGATTTCAACCTGGGAGAAAGATAAAGCACAACGATGTTGTGCTTTTCATAAGGAGCTGTTATGAAATACTGTCCGGAATGCGGATATGAACTGAAAGACAAGACGAGATTCTGTCCGGAATGCGGATGTCTGCTGCCGGAGGATCTCGAAGACAAAGATCCTTCTTTGATCGATATCCCGACGGAAGGAAGGAAGATCCTGATCGAATGGTATGAACAGACTGTAGATGCGTCGATGTCATACCGCAAACTGGTACTGTATACCTATTCCAAAAAAGAGCTTCTGCTGGAAGAATCCAATGAATGGAAACAGACCCGAAAGCTCGTTCCGTATGATGCATATACAGAAGCACTGGAAGTCGTAAAGACTTTTCATCTGAAGGAACTGTTGAACAGAAAGGGATTCCCGATGATGGGCAAGAAGATGGTGATCCGCTTCCGGGAAACAGAAGAAGATGACAACTTATATCAATTCAGTACGGACAATGTCGGAAGGGACGAGACGATCATGATGTTCCCGGAGATGCTGAGAGTACTGACGAGATACAGATAAGAAGGAGCAGCACAATGTATTCAGGAAACAAAAATGTAGACAAGGCTTATAAGAAGACGATGACCGGTATCGTGATCGGAGCGATCTTACTGTCGCTGACCGTTCTCTTACTGATCCTGGGAACGATGAAGGTAAGCAGATACAGAAGGGATGTCATTCATCTCAATGATGCGATCCTGTCGGAAGATGAAGACAAATTCGGAAAGATCGCCTATCTGGATACCGTCGGTTTCTTTCAATTTGCGACTTATGGGGATGATTACGGATACTATATCGCCTATGACGATGATTTCTTCTATATCATCGGAATGTCGGACAAGGACTTCGATCATTTCGCGGAAGAATTCGAAGGCAAGGAGTATTTAAGGCTTTACGGCTATACGGAGAAGATCCCTCAGGAAGCTCATTCCTATGCGATCGAAACATTGAATGAGGAGATGGAAGAGGAATATGTTTCCGAATCCAACTTCGATGATATCTTCGGTGATACCTTACTGAAAGTAGAAAAAGAGAAGTCGGTCTTCGGACTGAGCGGATTCTATGAAATAGCGGCCATGGAGGTCGTTCTGGGAGCTTTTTCACTGGTGATCGGATTGATACTCCTGTTGACCGGTTTGTCTCAGAGAAAGAGTTTTGAGAGCCTTCCTGTGGATGTCAGAGCGGAGATCGGTGCACCGGAAACGACAGAGCGTCCTGATCTGAAATTGTTATTAGGAGACAGACATCTCTTCTCCTATGCAGGAAAGATCGATGCAGTCGATTATGACGATATCTTCTGGGTCTATCCGACGCAGCATTCGACCAACGGGATCCATGACTACAACTTCCTGAACATTATAAAGAAAGACGGAAGCAAGATCGTCTGCGGCAACTCTTCCGCCTTCGGAAAGAAGAGAAGGGAACAGACCACCGATTCCCATGTCGGTATCATGGAGTATCTCCATGAGAAGAATCCGGAGATCCGTTTAGGCTATCTCGAAGAGAACCTGAACGCGTATAACGAACTGGTAAAGAGTCTGAAGAAGAAGTAAAGGGAAAGCACGACGGATGTCGTGCTTTTTGTTTTATAGAGTTCATGTCTGAAAAGAATAGATATAGTTTCCATCAGTAACGATAGAAGCTTGTCTCGCTATTACAATCCTAATAACTGCTTTTTCTTAGAATCAAATTCTTCTTTAGTAATGATCCCTTCATCGAATAGCTGCTTATACTTCCGTATTTCGTCAACATTCGATGATGAAACGGTAGTTTCACCGCTTGTATTTTTTAAATCGCTCAATACGCTGATTATCGCATCAACAGTGTTCTGTCTTGCTTCGGTGCTCCATACCCTTAACCATATACGTTCGTTCCCAACTGTATATATCTGCACGCCAAGATCGGAATTGCTAACAGAAGATATGTCACTCAATTTACATGTATAAGTTTCCCATGCTCTCGGGATTAGTGTATTGGGTCGATAAACCATTAGGAGCCTTTTGTTGGTTATGGCGACAGCAATATACGCTATTCCTTTATGGAATTCCCCAATCTTTGCTGCAAATGGTAATTTGACAATTTCATCGGAAAACAATAAACGAGAAACCTCTTCAAAAGGACATTTCTCCAACTCTTTGTATTCACTTTTCTTTGCATATTTCTTTGCTATTTCTCTCAAATCGTTTCCGCTCATTGCCAACATTCCCCCTAACTTATCCGTATATAATTATATATCGGCGCTAGGCTATGAGATGCGCTTAATTGAAATAGTATATACAAATATATATACTAAAGGTGTAAAGGAGGCGGATATCATGGAAACAGCCAAACTATTCACCAACGGAGGATCACAGGCGGTCAGACTTCCCAAGAACTGCCGTTTTGACGATGATGAGGTCTATGTGAACAGAATAGGAAATGCGGTGATACTGCTTCCCAAGAATGACGCATGGAGTTCTGCGGTCCTGGGCCTGTCTATGTTCAATGATGACTTCATGAAAGACTATGAAGACCTTCCTGTGGAGGAAAGAGATCCTCAATGAGATACATGCTGGATACCAACATCATCATCTATGCCAGGAATGTCAGACCGGAGTCCGTTCTTCACAGGTTCCGACAGTATCAGCCGGGTGATCTTTGTATCTCCTCTATCACGATGGCAGAACTAGAATACGGCGTCTGCAACAACAGCAAGCCGTTGCAGAATCGGCTTGCACTGCTGACGTTCCTGTCCAATATCGATGTCGTTCCCTTTGATGCCGATGCTGCAAGATCCTATGGCGAGATCCGTCATGCTCTGAAATCAAAAGGGCAGCTGATCGGTGCAAATGACATGCTGATCGCAGCACATGCGAAGTCCCTGGGTTATACCCTGATCACAAACAACACCAAAGAATTTGAAAGGGTGGAAGGACTGCTGCTGGAGAACTGGATATAGGCGAATAATAAGAGATCAGAAAAACAAAAGCACGATAGAATCGTGCTTTTTTAGAAGATCCACTTCAGGAACTTGATCAATAATCTGATCGGGATCAGGATGAACCAGAAGATATGCCACAGAATGGCTAATGCAAATGAGATCATAGTTACCTCCTAATATGCAACCTTCAGTATCTTTTCATTGCAACGGTTGATGACTTCGTAGTAGTACCAGTATTCCGCATCGGTCAGGTCTTCTTCCATGGCATCCATCTTGGATGAATAGGATTCCAGTTTTCCCAGGAGCTGCATATACTCCACAAGCATTGCCGGATTGGATTCTTCATACTTGGTCATGAACTCACAGTATTCATCAATGAATGCTTCATAGGCATCTATGGCTTCTTTCACATCCGGACGGATGGTATCTTCGGAGACGGTCTCTTCTTCGACAACCGGTTCTTCTTCTTTTACTTCTTCTTCGATCGATTCTGTCTCTTCAGTCTCTACAGACTCTTCTTCTATGATCTCTTCTTCTTTGACCTCTACCGGCGTTTCTTCTTTCGGTACGGAAATAGTTGGTTCCTTATCTTTCTTCCCGGAACATCCGGCAAGCAGAAGCAGCACCATAAGCAATGTGATGATTCTTTTCATTCCACAGATTCCTCCTTCAGCACATTTCGCATCGTTTCATGATCGGGGATCTCTCCGTTGATCATGGACTCGATCATGGACAGTCTCTTTTCGAGAGACCTCTTTTCTTTCAGGATCTCTTCCTTCTTTTCCTTTAAAACTGCTTTCAGATCATCCATATTCAGTTCTCTGATCTCTTTGAGAGAGAATCCCAGTTTCTGATAGAAACGGATCTCAACGATCCGTTCAATGGATTCCCGGTCATAGACAAGATGACCGTACCTGTCCTTTCCGCAGGAACGGATCAATCCGTGTTTCTCATATCCCTGGATGACTTTCCGGGACAGTTTCAGTTCTTTACAGATCTGCGACAGTGTCTGATTCACTTTACTTCCTCCTTACGATACCTGCTGTCCTTTGGGGACAGTCAAGGGTTTTCATAAGAGGAATGGAAATCTGCGCGAAAGAAAAAGATCCGTTGAGGATCTTTATTCTGTGATACGGCTGATGTTTTCGATGGATTCCATCCGGATCAGTTTCTTTTTGTCTCCTTTCGGAGTTTTTATTTCGATCAGGATCCACTGTTCATCGGAATCCAGGATGGTGATGGAACCGTGTTTCGTATTCCCGTAATTCATGATGTCAAAGTCTTCATGTTCTTCTTTCAGATCGATCTTTACGTTCTGACCGATATATTCTCTTGTAACTCTGATCAAAGCGCTTCTGTCTTCATGATAGGAAGTTCCTTTGATGGAGGTCAGTTCCCGTTCAAGATCATCGATCCTTCCTTTCAGAGAAGACACCTGAAGATAGGCCATGAGTCCGAAGATACCGAAGACAAACCCGATATATTCCATTTATCCTTCCTCCTTTATTTCCAGGGAAAGAACAGAGGAGACCGGAATGATCTTTTCGATCTTGCCTTTCTTCGTTTTAGCTTCTACTTTCATCCAGTTTCCTTCGAAATCCAGGATCGTACAGTCGGTATTGAAGAGATCGAAATCACCTTCATCATCGAAGAAGGAGAGCCTTACTGTCTTTCCTTTGGCATCCTGCAGCAAGCGGCTGATACCTCTGAAGGATCTTGTCTCTTCTTCGGTGACATCGTCTTTCAGAAGATAATCGCAGCTGACATTCAATAAGGATGCGATATCCGAGATCTTATCGATATCGGGAAGGACTGTTCCCGCTTCCCAGCGGGATACGGTCTGCCTGGTGACGTTCAGTTTCTCGGCGAATTCGATCTGAGTCATACCGAGATCTTTTCTTTTATAAGCGATCTTATTGCCCAGTTCATTCATATGTATGCGAGAACTCCTTTCTCTTTACAACTCAATTCTACCGAGCAGATCAGCAGCCAGACAAGAAATTCTCATGCGCAAAATGTAACATGGGTTGTTACATTTAAGAGATTGAAGTATTGTAATGCGAAAGCAATGCAGAAAGCAATACGAAAAGGGGAGGAGTGCGGTGTAATGCAGATGCATTGCAGAAAGTAATACATATAAGAATGCATATAATACGAAAGCAATGCAAGAAGTAATACACGTAAGTAGAGAAGCAATGCATATGGCAATGCAATTGGAAATTCAAGTAGTATACTTCGCCATTCTGATATGTGCAAAAAAGTGTAATAATACTATCCTACAATTGTAATGAATTGGCAGGATGATTCTGATGGCTCGGTTCTATCTAAGCTCATATTCTGAATATTTGATAAAATAGATATAAGAACTCTATAAGAAGAGAATAATAGGCCATTAATGGGAGACTGGATATGAAGATTATTAATCAAAAGAAAGTAAACCTGAAAACACATCCGGAGATTAACGAGAAGGTAATTCAGGAGTATATTTTTAATGATCCATCTGTTTTGGGGTTGGGTGATTTACAAGCAGTTGCTAAGGAAAAAACACAACCTACTGGTGGCAGATTGGATATTCTTTTAAGCGACGGAGAGAAAAGCAGATACGAAGTCGAACTCCAATTAGGACCTACTGACCCCAGCCACATTATCAGAACGATTGAATATTGGGATATGGAAAAAAAGAGATATCCTCAGTACGATCATACTGCCGTGATTATTGCGGAAGAAATCACAAGCAGGTTTCAAAACGTTATCTCATTATTCAATAACCAAATTCCTTTGATTGCGCTTCAGATCCATGCAACGGAAACCGCTGACGGAAATCTGTCTATTTCATTTGTAAAAGTAATGGATAAGATCGAAAGAGCTTCTGATGAAGAAGAATTCGTAGAGAATACTGATCGCAATTATTGGGATAAGAAGGTTGGCAAGAATATCATGTCTCTCTCCGACCAGATATTTGAAAAGCTGGAAGTCGAAAAAATGGGATATGAGAAAAAGTACAATAAGATCTATATTGGCTTACAAAAAGATGGAATTGCAAGGAATTTTGTTTATGTAAAACCTAAAAAATCATTTGTAACCCTAATTGTTAGGTCAAACGAATTCCCTGATCTGGCAGAAAAGTTATCAAACACGATAGATATAGATTATGATCATAACTGGCCTAGTTATCGGATTAAGGTCAGAAATATTAAAGATGTTGATTCGAATTTAGATGATATTTTGTATCTTGTCGATAACGCAAAAGAGAAATATGGGTTGGATTAGGTATTTCAGCCAGGAAGAATAGAGCATTGTTGTGAATGGCAATGCAATAGTAATGCAGTAAGCAACGCTGACTAAATAAAGTGTTTACAGTTGGGACGTAGGGAGAACAATTTATGACTGATTTAGAACTAAAACAACTTAAAAACAACCTTTGGAGTGCTGCTGATAAAATGAGACAAGGTGCTCACTTAGCTGCAAATAGATATGGTCAGCCGATACTTGGCCTGATTTTTCTTCGTTATGCAGACATTTTATATAAACAACATAAAGCAGAAATAGACACAGAGTACAACAAGTACAAGGGAACCAGGATGGAGAAAACATACAAAGAAATCTCCATTGAAAAGTGTGGCTTCTATCTTCCTGAGAGCGCATATTACGACGAGATTAATGACGCTCCTGATACTGCTGAAAAAGCTACGCTTGTAAAGAAGGCGATGGAAGATATTGAAAAGGAGAACACAAACTTTGAAGGTGTTCTTCCGAAAGAGGTATATGCTCAGTTGGTTCCGGAAGAAGAACCGGAACTGTTGTCTGATATCTTTCGTATCTTTAAGGATATTCCAGAAGATATAAGTATTGATCTTTTTGGCGAAATCTATGAATACTTCCTCGGTAATTTTGCGATTGCTGAAGGTAAAGACGGCGGTACATTCTATACACCTTCTACAGTAGTTAGATATATGGTAGAGGTTATTAAGCCGGAAGCTGGTGATAAAAAGTTTTTAGATCCGGCTTGCGGAAGCTGCGGCATGGGTGTTCAGACTGCTCGTTATATGCACAGGCATAATTCTTCCGAAACAGAGAATATGAAGTTCCGTTTCTACGGTGTAGAGAAAGAGCCGGATACTGTTAAGCTTGGAAAAATGAATCTTCTACTTAATAATCTTCGTGGTGAGATTACGGAAGCTAACTCATTCTATTCGGATCCATATAATGCAGTTGGATCTTTTGATTATTTGCTCTCGAATCCACCTTTCAATGTGGATGAGGTCGTTTACGAGCGTGTAAAAGATGACCCACGATTTACAGTCTATGGTATTCCGAAGAATAAATCGGCATCTGGAAAAAAAGACAGTGGCAAGAAAGAAACAGTTCCTAATGCTAACTATCTCTGGATTAATTACTTCATTTCAGCATTAAAAGAAGATACTGGCAGAGGTGGTTTTGTTATGGCTAATTCCGCTTCAGACGCAGGCAAAAGTGAACTGGAAATAAGACAGAACATCATAAAGGACGGGGTAATTAAACAGATGGTCACCCTTCCTTCAAATATGTTTACTTCGGTAACTCTTCCGGCAACTCTGTGGTTTGTTGACAAAGCAAAGAAGAATACGGATAAAAAGGATGAAATTCTCTTCATTGACGCAAGAAATGTATTCACACAGGTAGATAGAGCACACCGTAAATTTTCAGATGAACAGATAAAGAACCTTGCTATCATCACAAGGCTTTATGAGGGAGATACTCAGGCTTTTGCTGATTTAATGCAAGAGTACGAGAACAACAAAAAAGTGTTGGATAATACCGACTATTGGCAAGAGCAGATAGACTGGTTGAACGATCGGTTCCCCGATGGCAAGTATCAGGATATTATCGGACTGTGTAAAGTTGCAAAGCTTAATGGAGAAGATGGTGTTATTGACCAGGATTATTCCCTAAATCCGGGAAGATATGTTGGTGTTGTAATTGAAGACGATGGAATGACAGAAGAAGAGTTCAAAGATACTATCAAAGATTTGAATAATCAGTTGAATGACTTAAACGCTGAAGCTAAACAGCTTGAAAATGAAATATCTAATAACCTAGAAAGACTGTTTGGTGAATAGAATGAAAACGACCACATATAGATTATCTGAAGTTCTTGACAATTATGACAGTTTGAGAAAACCTTTATCAGAAATGGAAAGAGCAGAATATCAAGGAGAGTATCCATACTATGGCGCACAAGGAATAATAGATTATGTCAGAGAGTATCGCTGCAATGGCGAATATCTTTTGATTGCTGAAGATGGAGAAAATCTCAAATCAAGGAACCAACCCATTGCTTTAATTGCTGAAGGGAAATTCTGGGTCAATAATCACGCACACGTAGTTAAAACAAACTCGTTGGTTGATATTAGATTTATGTGCTATTTTCTTAACCACAGTGATATCAATGGATATATTACTGGGTCAGCTCAACCAAAATTAAGTCAAGGAAATTTGAATAGAATTAAAATGTCATTTCCAGAAATTGATTATCAGGAAAAAATAGTCAGTGTTTTATATCCATATGATAAACTAATTGAACTCAATAATAAGCGTATTAAACTTTTTGAACAAGCAGCAGAAGAAATATATAAAGAATGGTTTGTTAGATTTAGATTTCCCGGATATGAAAATGCCGAGTTTGAAAACGATATTCCTAAGGGATGGGAATACAAAAGGCTGAATGCTATCTTGGATTTTTCGAGAGGCCTCTCGTATACATCGGAACAAATAGACGTCAATGAGGGGATAAATTTAATTAATCTTGGCAATCTTGTCGGATACGGTGGATTTAAGAAGGATGGCATCAAACTGTATCAAGGTAAATATAAAAGAGACCAAATTGTAGAAAACCACGATCTGATAATGGGCGTTACTGATATGACACAGGACAGAAGAACTGTTGGTTCGGTTGGATTAGTTGAAGAAATAAATGATAACGTCAGCATCATATCTATGGATTTAGTTATATTAAGAAGTTCTTTTAGCAATTACTATTTATACTGTTTATTCAAGTTTGGCGGAGTGTCGAAATGTATTTCCCAATTTGCAAACGGAACAAATGTTCTACATTTAAAACCCGCAGATGCATTTAAGGTGAAAGTTTTACAGCCTGTGTCAACCCTGATTGAACAGTTTGACACAATAACAAAACCGCTTTTTCTGGAAATAAGTAAGCTGATAAAAGCTAATGAAAACTTAGCCAAACAACGTGATTGCTTATTGCCACGTTTGATGTCTGGGAAACTGGAGGTTTGAGAATTGATTACAGATGGCTATTGGAGACTGGAGCTTTTCTACAATATGCAGAAAATACGTTTCTGGTCTTTGATGAACTGTATAATGAGAACCAATCATAACGAGCATCGGATAAGTAGAGAAATATTATACTCTGCTGTTGCTATTAGAAAAATTATTGAGGATGACAAAGAAGCCCGCGCAATTTCCCGGCAACATAAATGGAAAGAGCCTCCTCTGGAAGTTCTGCGAAAGCGAGTTCCGGTAAGAAAGTTTCCTTATATTAGCGAAGATGGCGTTGTCGGTCATACAGCATCTGCATCAGACTATGATAACCAGCACGCAGAGAACATTCAGCTTGATTTGAATATACTCTGCAACAAGATTATCCATTCCTATATCTGGTCTGTTGTTTATTCTAATAAGAGAGTATATGGAGTGGCGTTTGCATCCGATAAGGAGAAGACGAAGGAATTATATCTATTAAAGATAGAAGATTGGCTGGAAGTGTTGCAGTTCTGCGCAGAAAAGGCTACTGTGTGAAGAGAGGAGTAATGAAATGGCTAGATTAATTACCGAAGACAATATTGAACAAGCTATATTATCAAAACTGAAAGCAGAGCCATTTAATTACGATATTATTATCTGTGACTCCGATCCTACGAAAAGGGAAGATCTGAATGATGGTACCGGCAGGACTTCAAAGAGACAATGTGTCCTTCCTGATATCCTAAAAGCATCCTTATACAGTATTAATCCAAATATCGAAAAGGATAAGTTGGATTCTTTTGCTAGAGAACTGTCCAAGGATTTTACTGGTACTGATTCCGTTGATACCAACTATAAAAACTATCGGCTAATCAGAGATGGCAAGAAGATATCCGTCAGAAGGAATGGCAGAGAAGATTTCGATTTCATCAGGCTCATAGATTTTAGCAATCCTGATAACAACACTTTTACGGCCGTTTCTCAGATGTGGATACAGGGACACTACAACTGGAGAAGACCGGATGTACTGGTATTCATTAACGGTCTTCCACTGGTATTCATTGAACTTAAAAACAGTATTGTAAAAGTTGAGGAAGCTTACAACGACAATCTAACGAATTATAAAAAGGATATTCCCAATCTCTTTGCCTTCAATCAGATATGTGTACTGTCTAACGGTCTCGAGACAAAACTTGGTTCCATCACAGCTAAGTACGAGCACTTCTTTGAATGGCTGAAGGAAGACGAGAAAGAAAGAGTAAACAGAGATGATATCAGGCAGGCTGGGACCAGCATAGAATACTTTATAAATGGTTTACTCAGAAAAGACAGACTGATTGATTATATTGAAAACTTTGTCCTTTTCGACAATCAGAAAATAAAGATCATTGCCAAGAACCACCAATATCTCGGTGTAAACAATCTGATGAGAAACATGGAGAATAGGAAAGAACTCAATGGCAAGTTGGGTGTTTTTTGGCACACTCAGGGATCTGGGAAATCTTACTCCATGATCATGTTTGCTCGTAAGGTCAGAAGAAAGATTAACGGAAATTTTACTTTCCTAGTAATAACAGATAGAGACGACCTTGACGACCAGATTCATAAGAACTTCGTCAGAACAGAGGTCATTAACAAGAACGATGATACTCAGCCAAAAGACAGTGCTCAGTTAAGAGACTATCTTGGAACAAATAAAGCATTTATCTTTACTCTCATACATAAGTTCAGATATGACAAAACAAAGAAGTATCCCGTTCTTTCGACAAGGGATGACATCATTGTTCTGGTTGATGAAGCTCACAGAACACAATACAAAGACCTGGCTGAAAACATGCGGGCAGGATTGCCAAATGCCAGCTACATTGCCTTTACCGGTACACCGCTTCTTGGTTCAAAGAGATTAACCAATCAATGGTTCGGTGACTATGTATCAGAGTATAATTTTGCACAGTCGATAGAAGATGGTTCTACTGTCCCGCTTTTCTATTCCAGAAGAGTTCCAGAAGTCGGATTACAGAATAACTTCTTGGATGATGATATTGTAGACATCATCGAAGACGAAGACCTGAACGAAGACGAACAGAGAAAACTGGAGAATTCCGGTTCGAGGATTCTGGAAGTATTAAAGCGCGATGAAAGACTCGAGACTGTAGCCAAAGATATTGCTCATCATTTTCCAAGAAGGGGATTCTTGGGTAAAGCAATGGTTGTATCGGTTGATAAGTATACAGCTGTAAAGATGTATGATAAAGTCAAAAAATATTGGGATGAGGAAATAAGACAATTAGTTATCGAAAGAAATCACGCTCCTACGAAGGATAAGAGGGATGAACTTGATAACATAATTCGATTTATGATGGAGACGGAGATGGCTGTTGTCGTTTCTGACGGTAATGATGATGAAAAGTTTGCTGCTCAGGGTTTAGATATATCGAAACACCGCGCTGAAATGAACCGGATTGATGCGAACGGTGCTGATATCGAAGATAGATTTAAAGATCCGAACCATCCGTTCCGTCTGGTTTTCGTATGTGCCATGTGGCTGACCGGCTTTGACGTGCCAAGCCTTTCAACGTTATATCTTGACAAGCCAATGAAGTCCCACACATTGATGCAGGCCATTGCCCGTGCTAACCGTGTATACCCGAATAAACCGGCCGGCATCATTGTTGACTATGTAAATGTCTTCAAATACATGAGAGAAGCCCTCCGCGATTACGGTGAGGGAGACGATGGCGAATATCCGGCAAAAGACATTGATCAGCTGATAGCGACATTGGATTCTTCTATAGAAGAAACAGACAACTATCTTTCCACGATCGGAGTCAGTCTAAAGGCTATCAATAATGAGGAAGATACTTTGCAGAAGCTGAATCTGCTGCGTGAAGGTTATGACAGAATTGTTATGACCGATGATAGTAAAGATCGTTTTACGGTGCTTTCGAATCTGGTGAAGAACTTATATGAAGCATCAAAACCGGAAATATTTGAGAAACACTGGCATAACGAAAACTTTTCATCGATCGATTATCTATATGGTTTGCTTCACAAGACAATTGATGATGAGAAAGTTGAACATGCAAGACAAAAACTAGCTGCTATATTGGACTATAGTGTTTCATCTCAACAACTTGATGATCCTGATAAACCTTCTTTTGCAATACATGAAGGCAAAGTTGTTGATTTATCAAAACTTGATTTTGACCAACTAAAACAGGAAATAAAACGTGCACCATACAAATCAATAGAAATAGATTATTTAAAAGTTTATATTAAACAAGCTCTTGAAATGCTGATCAACAAGAATTGTGAGAGAATATCGTTCTCTGAAAGATTCAAAGGTATTATTGACAGATATAATGCCGGAGGAACCGAAAATGAAGAGTACTACGAGCAATTGCTTCAGCTTATTTCTGATTTAAAGCAAGAGTCAACCCGTGCATCAATGGAGGGCTTGACCGAAGAAGAACTGGAAATATATGATCTATTAGTTAAAGGCAAGAAGTTAACTAAAGCAGAAGAACAAAGAGTTAAACTTGCTGCTAAGAATCTATATACAAAACTCTCTCAGAACAAAGATAATCTTTTGATAGTTGATTGGTATAAGGATGATCAACCTGTTGCTATTGTGAAAAACGCCATCCAGGAATCACTGAACGCCGATCTTCCTGATTGTTATGATAAAGAGTCGTTTGTATCTAAGATTAACTTATTGCTTAATCATTTTATGGATATGAGCATTCAAAGATATGGATGGGTAGGAGCGTGACAAACCCCTTATATTGGGATCAAGACGGAGTTTTTCTAACAGAAGTATGTTTATATAAAGAAATAGAATTGTATTTTTTGATTCAAAAAAGAGCAACATCGAAATTAAAACTACGAAGATGAACAGAAGAGCTTTTGAAGACTATGAGTAATAGAACGATTAAACAACACTATGTTCAAGAAGCGTTATTGAAGAACTGGGAAAATGAAGGATTGGTCGGAGTTGCTAAGAAGACAGATAATTACTTAATTAAAGAGAAGAATAAGAGTGCTAGTTCTTTGTTTTTTGAGATATATGGATATGAAGTGCTACATGGCTTTGATAGTATGCCTATTCATGCAAAAAATGATTATTCAATTAGTTTGGATCAACGTCATCCACTGAAAATAAATGATGGAGAAAAGTATTGCAAATCGGTTGAAGATTCTGGATTGCCTATCATAAGAAGAATAATTGCGGCAGAACCTTATTACATCAAGCTAACCGGCGAGGAGAAGGAGTCTATTTATAAATATTTGATTCTTCAGTCTATTAGAACCCCTGGGGGAAGAAGAAAGTACCTGCCTAAATATCCAAATATAAGAATAGATGAGAATTCCACAAACGATGATACTTTTGATCAGTTCATCGGAAATATACTATACCTGATGGTGATGGGCGTATATGATGGCAAAGGTGTCTCTGATCAAGTTAATCCAAGTAGATCAGCATTTCAATACTTGTGTAGAATTCTTAAGGATATGAATGGATATGTATTAAGATTAGATAAAAAAAGCAAAAAGCAATTCATCATTGGTGATAATCCCTGCGTGATATTTGGTAATAGTACAATATGGGGAGTTATGATGCCAATGTCTCCAAAAGAAACTTTACTACTAATCAATGAAGAACAGAAACAAGAGAATGGTTTTATAATAGCAAAATGTCCTGAACGATTAAGGTTATGTGAATTATACTCGCAATTTATATCTTCATATAGCAAAATAGTCTATTCTGAAAAATACTGTACTCTTGGGTGAATATTCCGACGTTTCTGAGCCACCCATTCCGGATGGCGGAGCCATACCTATTCCGGAAATGAGAACCACACATTCCGCGAATAAAGCCACTTTGAAAACAGGACGATCCATAATCAGTTGTTAA
>Ga0256405_10000963_pt1 | contig 86275 bp, 71 predicted proteins | sample RumenRJG_02DNA_FD_189096 | JGI IMG/M metagenome (GOLD analysis project Ga0256405, IMG submission 189096) | Bovine rumen microbial communities from Lethbridge, Alberta, Canada - RJG_02 | ecosystem: Host-associated > Mammals > Digestive system > Stomach > Rumen | place: Canada: Alberta... | reverse complement strand
TTGAAGTGAAATCCGCTGACAATACTAAGGCCAAGAGCCTGAAGGTCTATATGGATACCTTCAAGCCTGACTATGCCATTAAGCTATCGGCGAAGAACTTCGGCTTTGAGAACGGCATAAAAACTGTACCTCTCTATGCTGCCTTCTGTATATGAACCGGAGAAGCTTGTATATACAACATAGCATAGCGTAGGGTAGCCATCCTACGCTATGCTAATATGAATCTATTCTTTTCTTGAATTTTTTATCATTGAATGGATGTTGCTTAATTATGACTCTTATATTATAACTTTCTCAGCAGTACTCTTATAGCCTTATTTCCATCATTATCTTTTATCAATGGAAACGCATTAAAAAATGTCAATGCCCCGTTAATAGCCATAATCATAAAAAGCATTCCATTATTTATATAAACAAATAATATGGCAGAAATTTCAAATACAGCACTGTTAAGTGCAGGGCCGGATAGATAATAAATAACCCGCGCAGTTTTAGATTTATTTTGCCAAAAAGCTCTGGTGTAATACCTCAGGCCCAAATGGCCCTTACAAATTCCCATTTCAGTTACAATCCCATTAAAGCTAATTGCCGACATTGCATGAGAGAATTCGTGTAAAATAATAGATAACACAATAAATAAAGGGGTGTACAGAATCAAAGGGTATATTTTAAACTCAAGCATTTCTTTCCGTATTTTGTTAATGGTAAAACATATGAAAGCAAAATATAGTGACAGAGAGAGTGTTACATATATTATTGTCACTAGCCTGCTAGTATAAATTTTACTTATAACGTTCCAAGGATATATGCAAATGTTTTGCTTATAAAAAATATCATCTTTTTTGTCTAATTCAAGGTTATGTATAATATTACCTGTCTTCCTATCATAGTAAATATTTGATAAAGGGTCTACACACTCATAACGAGCAATCTTATTCATCCTGCATTCCTTTCCCACGATATGTCAATGCAAATAAAATAGCGATTATAATAAAATTCGCTAGTACAACAGCAAATGGTTTCCATGAATTTGAAAATTGAAACATCATAAGTCCCTCTCTAATATGATACGAATAGAAAATATACGCTACACCTTTCATCTTAGGATTCAATGTGGCAAACATAGGTAAAAGACCTATTATCATGGATATTGGCGCAGTCATTGGTCCAACGCTCATTTGATTTTTACAAATTAAAGCCACTATAGCGCCAATGGTCATCGAAATTAAAATTCCAGTGGAGGATATCACTAAATAAACTATTGATTGTTTCAATGAAGCGTTATAAAAAGGCAAAAATAGTAATGTACTTATTATTGAAAGTGTATATACCGATATTCCTATACCTATTAAATATTCTGTTGGAGTTACATTCGACATAATAAGCATACGTAAGGAACCTTTTTCTTTTTCTTCCGCAACAATAGACGACATAAATATTATAGGCATCATCACTGTATTCATTGTCTCAAAAGAAGGCAATATTGGAATCAATTCATTTGTAGGTAGTAAGTAGCTAAACGCTAATGCAAGAACTGGGAACATAAAAAATACTACAATTATCATTTTATTTCTAATTGAGTCTTTAAACTGCTTCATCATTATTGCAAATACATGGTTCATATTCATCACGCCAGTCCCTTTCCTGTCAGTTCAATAAAGACATCTTCTAAATTTGGCTCAACTGAATGAATACTCAATATACTATCCGTATCATTGCTTTGCCGTATATATTCATAGAATTCACGAGATACAAACTCACGTACTTCCCCATTCTTACATCTAACACTAATAATATCTTTTTTACGATGTTTAAAGCAAATATCTTTGGGATTGCCATGTTCTAGAACACGCCCGAAATTTAGCAGGGCAATTTCATCACACATCGTATTAGCTTCATTCATATTATGAGTTGTTAGAAATATCGTTATTCCTTGCGACTTCATATCAAGCATCAATTCATGTATCTTCACTGTAGTTGCCGGATCCAGGCCGCAGGTTGGTTCGTCAAGAAAAACTATTTTTGGATTATGCAAGAGTGCTCTAGCCAATACAAGTCTCTGTCTCATGCCTTTTGATAATGTTGAAACTTTTTTCCTTTCACAACCATTAAGTCCCACTCTATCCATTAATAGATGAATCCTTTTCTTAGCATTATCAATACTGTATAATTGTGAATATAATACTAAATTATCCATACAAGTTAGTCTATCATATAACCCATCAGAATCCAGCAAAATGCCAAATTCAGAATATAAATTTCTATTATGTATAATATTATTGCATCCAAGGACAGAAATTTCACCTTTGGTTGGTTTTATCAAACCTATCAGAAGTTTCATTAATGTAGTTTTACCTGCTCCGGAAGGTCCTATAAGTCCAAATATTTCTCCACTATCGATATGCAAAGTAATATTATGTAATACCTCGTTTTTCGCAAACGATTTATATACGTTAACAATTTCTATAGCGTTATTCATTTTTCACCAACTTTAATCCTTTAATTAACTTTAACAGGCACCAACTAACCGTTATCGTTGATGCCTGTTCTGCCTCTCTTAAGCAGCTAGCTCAAATTATGCAGCAAATGCAATGAGTTTATTAACTGTCTCTTCAGGTTTTTTCGCTTTATAATGCATCTCTTGAATAAGGCTCATTGTTGTTTTACCTTTCTAATAGTAATATAATAGTACATATAAACCAAACATCCACTTTAGTTTATATGTATTATTATACACAATATTTTCTCGTTGTCAATACTTTTCTTGAATGTAATCTGCTATACATTGTATAGCAACATTTATGTTACAACTACCTTGACAATTACTGATAGTTGACAGCCATCGTTAGAAAGCAATCATTTGGCCTTGACAGTTTTCTTTCTGTGTTGTATAATATATCAGTCTTTATAATTTGAAGTAAAGATGATTATCAATAAATAAAAAAAGGGGGTATTACTATGGCACAGGTTAATTTTCGTGTCGATCAAGATCTCAAATGGGAAGCAGAAAAGATTTGCAGTGAGATGGGGTTAACCCTATCTACTGCGATTACTGTTTATTTGAGAGCAATTGTTAAGCAAAAGAAGATTCCATTTGAAATTTCTGCAGATTCAACTTTAGCTAAAGAGAATGTTATCGAAAACGTTGTTGAATAGCTTCTAGCTGCGTTGTCTGGCTAAATAATCGTTTTGCGGCATATACCTTTTTATTAGCGAGCTAAAATTAGATTATTAACTCATTGATTAGTCAAAGTTTAAATAAATGTCCCCCTTAACGCAGTACGCTGCATAAAGAGGGGCATTTATTATATCCTTCTCAAATTCTACAAATCTCTGTTATATCAAATTCAGAAATCTCAAATAGCCTCAATCCCCTTTATTCACCGCAGCCTTCAGGAAGTCGGCGGTTCTTGCGCTCTTTGGGTGGTTGAAGAGATCGTCGGGGCTGCCCTGCTCTTCTATCTTACCCTGATCCATGAAGACGACCCGGTCAGCGACTTCCCTCGCGAAGCCCATCTCGTGGGTTACGATTATCATGGTGAGGCCTTCCTTCGCGAGATTCTTCATTACGTTAAGGACCTCACCTACCATCTCGGGATCAAGGGCACTCGTAGGCTCATCGAAGAGCATGAGCTTCGGCTGCATACAGAGAGCCCTGGCTATTGCGACACGCTGCTTCTGACCTCCTGAAATCGTGGCTACATTCGCTCCCGCGAACTCACGCATACCGACCTTATTCAGATAAAATGCCGCAGTGCGGATGGCATCCGCATGGCTCACCTTCTTCACCTTCATCTGTGGATAGGTGCAGTTCTTAAGCACATTCATGTTATTGAAGAGGTTGAACTGCTGGAAGCACATGCCTACCTCAGAACGGTATTCATTTACATTTCTTATCTGCATGATATTTTTGCCAAACACCTTAATTTCGCCCATATCCGGCTTCTCGAGCAGATTTATGCAACGCAAGAGGGTGGATTTGCCCGAGCCTGAACGGCCTATAAGGCAGACCACCTCTCCCGGGTTTACGGAAAAATCAACTCCCTTTAAGACCTCGAGGCTTCCAAAGTTTTTGTGGATATTTTTTATTTCAACTAAAGGTTCTGCCATATCAATTCTTCCCCTTCTTAAGCTCAGCAAACTCAATGCTCTTCAAATCCGTATCGCTCATGGGCAGCGAAATCTTCGTGTTCCTTGGCTTCCTCATTTCCTTCTCGATAATATTAAGCGCAATCGTAGCGATCGTCGTAAGCGCAAGATATATCATCGCCTCAATAAAGTATGTCTCTGTGAAATGAAATGTCGAGCCCGCTATACTCTTCGCCTGGAACATGAGCTCCGTGATAGATATAATCATAAGAACAGATGAATCCTTGATATTTACTATGAGCTCGTTTCCGATTGCGGGAAAGGCGTTCTTTATCGCCTGAGGAAGGACAACTCCGAATGTAGTCTGGGAGTTGCTCATACCGAGACTCCTCGCCGCCTCTATCTGACCCGGGTCGACAGCCTGAATTCCCGAGCGGATTATTTCAGACATATAGGCGCCTGTATTTATACTGATTACGACAATCGCCGCCTGCAGGCCGGTCCAGTGGACTACATTTAGCAGGGCATAGTAAATAAATACCGCCTGAACCATCATAGGGGTCCCACGGAAAACAGCAATGTAAATATTAGCGATTACATCGAAAAGCTTTTTTAAAAAAACCGCGGCAGGACCCGCGGAAATGTCAAGCTTCGCCGCCCGGAAGCCGCCTACTATAAGGCCTATAATAAGGCCGAAGGCGGTTCCGAGGAGGGAAACCAGAAGGGTGGTACGGAGGCCAAGCGCTAGGCTTGACCCGTACTTATTTAAAATATCTGCGCAATTTTCAAAAAACATACTCACTCATTAGCAGGCTGGCGTTCCACTGCTTCCTCCATCAGCTTATTTCTCTCGTCAACTGAAATGTCTGAAAGTGCCTTGTCAAGCGCGTCCTTAAGTTCTGTATCTTCTTTTCTCACGGCAACAGAAACCGTGGTATCAGCTTCGAAGCCCTTGCCCTCATCAAATCTTATAATAGCAAGGTCGCTGTTCGCGGCAACCACGCCGTTCGCGACAGGAAGCTCTGATACGACACCGTCAACGGCTCCCGCCTGAAGGGCCTGGATAGCTGCAGGGAAGGTTTCAGCCGCAGGCTGGTGAGTTACACCCTCTATCTGATCTATGACTTCATCGTATACCGTATTCATCTGGCCCTGAACGGTAGCGCCCGAGAAGTCCTGTATGCTCGTAGCGCCGGCGTATTTGCCATCCTTCTTGACAATCATGACCTCTTCTGACTCATAATAAGGAGAGGTGAAGGCGACCTCCTGCTCACGCTCCGGTGTATCTGTCATGCCGGCGATGATAGCGTCTATCTGATTATTCTTAAGTGAAAGGATGAGGTTGTCCCAGTCAAGCTTTACTATCTGAACTTCCTTGCCTGTCGCCTCGGCGAGCTTTGTAGCAATTACAACGTCGTAGCCATCCGCGAAGTCGCCACCCTCGATAGGCTTCGTTGTGTCAGTCTCGGTGGTTGTGGTCCAGTTAAATGGGGCATAGTTACACTCCATTCCTACCCGGAGAACCTCTGTGCCTGCCGCGCTGCCCGCATCTGTACTTGCGGAGCCTGATGATGCGCTTTCTGCGGAAGCTTCAGAAGTTGAGCTGCTTGCGCCTGAAGTTGCGGTACCTGAAGAGCTGCCTGCTCCTGCTGATCCTGAGGCCGCTCCTGATAAGCTGCCGCAGCCTACGAGCATTGACGCTACAAGAAGTGCCGATAAAGAACGTGATAAAAGCTTTTTCATTTTTACTCCCTTTCCTGGGTTTCCCCATTTGCGTTTAACTAAGCAAGGGCAGCATAGCTTTCTGCTATGCCGCCCTTGACATGTATCTTTGTATTATTTACAAACTTAAGTTTTTATTATTCTACATCATGTCGCCATGAATTGCAAGTATTTGGATATTATTATTTCGTTATGGTTGATATAATTATAAGTTATAAATAATGTTACTGTTGACTTATTTTCTCAATAGGGATAGAATAAGAAGACAATAAACGCTAATACCCTTTGGAGGAGCTATGAACTTCGCATTTTTCATAAACAGTATACTCCTTGGCGTGGGGCTCGCCATGGATGCCTTTTCGGTCTCAATTGTAAATGGCCTCGCCGACCCTGAAATGAAGCAGGGGCGTAAGAACCTGATAGCGGGAACGTTTGCCGCCTTCCAGTTCGCTATGCCTATGATAGGCTGGGTCTGTGTATCAAGCGCCGCGAAGGCATTTACGGAATTCCAGAAATTTATCCCATATATAGCTCTTATCCTTTTGCTATATATAGGCGGCAAGATGCTGATAGAGGGAATCCGGGACTTCAGGAATAAGGAAGAAACAGAAATAGAGGCCCACTCCGTGACCGCGAAGGAACTGATAATCCAGGGAATCGCGACCAGCATAGATGCCCTCTCTGTAGGATTTACAATCGCGGATTATAACGCTGTGTCAGCTTTCGTCTGTTCGCTCATTATAGCCCTTGTAACATTTATAATCTGTCGGGCGGGAATCCTGCTCGGGAGAAAATTTGGCGAGAGGCTTTCCGATAAGGCTACCATCCTCGGAGGACTGATTCTCATCGGAATCGGAATTGAGATATTCGTAACCGCCTAAAAACAGCGCCGCGTAAGCGGCGCTGTTTTTATTTATTTGTAATATTTACCGGAATAGTCAGTACATGACCTTTATTGTCATAGATCAGAATATTGGTCACTCCTGCAGAGCCTGCTCTCACTATAAGATCGGCGGATTCAGCCCCATCCTTAGAAGCTCCCTTGCTATTTGGCTCCGGGTCGGCCCATGAGCACTCGATTGAGCTGCCGCTTGGAGTTGTATAATAAAGTGACGATCTGCTTGGGTTGGTTATATGTATTATACCGCCACTTCCGTAATTTGTATTGTCATTCGAATCATAAACAAGGTTCAGGCTTGTCTTATCGGCGCTCAAAGCTCCCACAGCGACATTTACCGTAAAGGATCTGCTGACATTGTCTCTGGTCGCTATTATATTTGTGGTTCCATTTCCTACAGCCTGCACTCTGCCATCGCTTAGAACCTTAGCAACCCCGGTATTCTCACTTCTCCAGGTGAAATCCGTCAGGGCGTAGCCAAGCGGCGCTGTTGTTATTGATGGTGTAAATAACTCACCCGGAAACATCGTTACGTTCGATTTTTCAAATGAGAAATCCTGTATTTCGCCCAACGAAACATTTACCGTATAATACGAAGACGCAAGTACCTTATCTGTATCAGGGTCCGTGTAAGTAGCAATAATCATTGCGGTACCGGCAGTATTCCCGGCAATAACAGTACCATCCTCCTTAACCGTAGCTACATCACCATTACTTGACTGCCATGAAAACTCTTCGTTCGCGTAGCCAACCGGCTTTGATATAACATCCTGATAATATCTTTCGCCCGATTTCAACGCAACAGTAGTGTTCTTAAATGATATGCTGTCAAGCTCGCCTCGCTTTACATACACATAATAGTAATCACTTATACCGCCTTTTTTCGCGGTGATTTTTGCTTTACCTTCCGCTATAGCGGTAACAGTTCCATCTCCTGCCACGGTAGCCACCTCGCGAGAACTCGATGACCAGCTGACAAGTGGCTTGGTAACATTTTTCGGAGTAACATTCAGCTGTGACTTATAGGTTTTCCCCTGCTCTATTACTACGATCTTTTTCTTAAACTTAAGTCCGGTTACGGAAGGCTGTCTGACTTTAATTTTGCATACAACCGTAGTGTTACCTACTGTGGCAGAAATGCTGACTGTCCCGGGGCCTTTTGCCGTAACCTTACCGTTCTTAGATACGGTCGCTATTTCCTTGTTGCCGGTTTTCCATACAGGCTTCCTTGTGGTGCCATAGACCTTTAACTGCAGGCTTTTACCCGTCCACATTGTAGTTTTCTTCACTGACAGCCTGATACCCGTAGCGGCAGTAAGATTAATCGCTTCGGAAATGATCCGTGAACCTTCTGCCTTAACCTCAGCCTTAGCAGGTACCGCCTGTACCGACATTACGAGCATTGCCGCTGCCATGGTACAGGCGATATATCTCATTGTTTTTCTCATGAATAAAGCTTCTCCTTATAGTTTTATATAGTGCTTCTACAAGTATAAGGTATAAATAAATATTTTGCAAGCCAATTAAGAAACATTAAGGGAAGTAAACGTTACTATTCAGGTCATACCACCGTCCACTGTAATAATCTGCCCCGTAAGGTAAGCCGGACCTGTTATTATATTATAGGCCAGGTCAGCAACCTCCGAAGGCTCACCCATCCGGCAGTAAGGAATTTCCTCTATGAGGGCCGTCCTCTCCTCATCGGTGAAGCAGGCATTCATCTTAGTGTCAATGACTCCGCAGGCTATAGCATTTACAGAAATCCCGCTTGGAGCAAGCTCCTTTGCTAAGGCCCTTGTAAATGAATTGACGCCTCCCTTAGACGCACTGTAGGCTACTTCCATAGAAGCGCCGACATTTCCCCACATGGACGAGATATTAAGTATCCTGCCATCGTGGTAATGTAGCATATCTCTCGCCGCAAATTTACTCATATTGAAGATGCTTGTGAGATTTGTGGTTAAGACATGATTCCAATCTTCACCTGTCATATCGGTAAGGAGACCTATATAGGAAATGCCTGCGTTATTAACAAGAGCGTCGACTCTGCCGAATTTCTCTATGGTTCTGGCGACCAGCTCTTCAGCGAAGCTGTAGTCACCGACGTCTCCCTGAAGAGTTAGAATATTATCTTCCGATTCCTTATTAAGTCTCATTATCTCGTCGGCGGTCACCTTAAGTTCATCAGCTGACCGATTGCAGTTAATTGTAACATTGAAGCCTTCCTTTGCGAACTTAAGGGCGATTGCCTTGCCTATGCCGCGGCCTGCGCCGGTAATAATTATTGTTTTCATAAATTCCTTTCTCGGAAGAAAGGCAGTAAACTGCCTTTCTTTTAAGAGAAGTCTTCGGGATTCGCTTCGCTCATCCTTCGTCTTCGCAAGCGGGGCCTCTTCTCAGACAACAAAGAAAGCCCCCACCCAACAGTTAAGCTGTCAAACAAGGACCTTTGCATGCGCCATCAGGGGCTCGAACCCTGGACACCCTGATTAAGAGTCAGGTGCTCTACCAACTGAGCTAATAGCGCATTCAATATGAAATTGTTTGTTCCTTTCGGAATGTTTTCCGAAGCGCTTGTTTCAAGGAACGAATAAGATTATACACCCTTCAAAAGGAAAATGCAACCCTTTTTTTTCAAATTTTTCAAAAAAATGTGAATTTTATGTAAAATGCACATGAAAAAGGCATGATATGTCCTTCTCGTTGTGCATTTTAACCGATAATTATCACGATTTCAGGGCTGTGTCATTCCTGTACTTCACGAGCTTATCGTACGCCTTGCCAGAATCTATGATATCTCTCGCCTCATCGAAGGACTGTTCCATATCGTAACCATCCTTCCCGAGGTAAATAGCCATACCGGCATTTAAAACCACAACGTCCTTCTTAGGTCCATTTTCCTTACCGGTAAGAATATCTGTCAGTATTTTCGCGTTATCGTCTACCGTGCCACCCATGAGGTCCTTAAGCTCGCAGAACCTGAAGCCATAGTCCTCAGGATTTATCTCGTAGGTTACGAATCTGCCACCGTACCTTATCTCACACACAGAGGTAGGGCCTGACAGAGTTACTTCATCTATCTCATCATTTCCGCAGACAACAAGGCCGCGGACAACACCAAGCTTAGAGAGGACCTTAGCCATCTTCACGAGGAGCTCAGGGTCGGTCACTCCGAGGAGCTGCATATCAGCCCTGGCCGGATTTGAGAGGGCCTCAAGCGTGTTGAACATATTTCTGAAGCCAAGACCATTCTTTACCTTATTGATTGTCTCAAAGGCCTTATGGTATTCATTCGCATAGAGGAAGCAGAGACCGTCATTCGCTAGAAGCTCCTCGCTCACGGCCGCAGGGACATTCAGGTTAATGCCGAGCTTAACAAGCACGTCGCCTGAATTTGTGGTCTTGGCGGAGCTTCGGCTGACATGCTTAGCTACTGTAATGCCGGATGCCGCGACAACAAACATGGCCGCTGTTGAAATGTTGAAGGTATTGATCTCGTCACCGCCGATTCCGACTATATCAAGTATGTCTCCCTTGCCGTTAAAGGCCTTGGATTCACTCCGCATTACCTCGGCTGAGGCGGCAAGCTCATCGATCGTCTCACCCTTCATATGGAGAGCGGTGACGTAGGCGCCTATCTGAGCCGGTGTGGCTGTACCGTTGACAATTTCCTTCATGGCGTCAGTGGCTTCGGAATAGGTAAGATTCCTGCCACCTGACACCGCTGTTATAGCTTTCTCTATCATAGTCATCACCCCTTTTTCTAAAGAATAACTTTTTTACAAAAAAAAGTCAATCGAATTTGCCAACAACCAAATATACTAATAGTTCATACTATAATATAACCGGAGTTTTTTTTCTGATACTATACCAAATAAGTATGCTTTAGGTGTTGACATATACCTTAAAATAAAATAAGATAGAGTACAGCAGACACTAAACTTAAACAATGTAAAAACATGTTAGAAAGCGAGAGATATACAATGAAAATATTAGTTGTTGAAGATGAAGAGAACCTTTCCGAAGCACTCACACAGCTCCTTGAGGACCAGGGCTACAACACTGAGGCTGTCTACGACGGCGAGGCTGCGCTTAAGGCAATCGAGGGCGCGCCTAAGGGTTATGACGCTGTTATTCTTGACCTCATGATTCCTAAGATGGACGGAATTGAAGTCCTTAAGACTGTCCGCGGCAAGAATATAAATATTCCTGTCCTCATACTTACTGCCCGTGACGGCGTAGAAAGTAAGGTTCAGGGACTTGACGCCGGCGCTGATGACTACCTCACAAAGCCATTCCAGCCTGAGGAGCTCCTTGCCCGCGTGCGTGCTCTCACCAGGCGTCAGACTCCGCTCTCAATCGACATTTTACACTATGGCGACCTTTCACTTGACCTCGTGAAATTTGTTCTCTCATGTAACGGAAGAAGGGTAACTCTTGGTAAGAAGGAATTCGAGATTATGAGACTCCTCCTTACGGATCCGACCGCTACCATTTCCAAGGAACAGCTTATAGATAAGGTCTGGGGCGGTGAAATTGGTATTGACGGTAACAATGTAGAGGTTTACATCTCATTTTTAAGAAAGAAGCTGCTTTTCTTAAGAACCCGCATTTGCATTCAGACCATCCGTAAGATCGGTTATACATTAGGATATGTCGAATAATAACGTTTCCAAGACAAACAGCGATACACTGCGGCCGCTCAAGGAGAGATTCATCTTAGTTCAGATAATCTCGGCGGTCGCTATTGTTGTATGCATTTATGTTTTCTCCATTATCGCCATAGAGACAAGCTATATGGGTAAAGTAGATGATGCCCTGGCTTCCTGTCTTGGCTCCAGCGATGACAAGGACTGGGCTCCGGTCCACTACAGGCTGTCGAACGAGTCCGACATCTCAGATTCAATTAAGCATTTCATTTTTGAGGTAGAGACGAACAAAGAAGGCAAGATAACCAAGGCATTCACGGGAAGCTATTCCATCTCAAGAACAGACCTTACAGACCTGGCGGATAAATGTATCAGTGAAGGACTGCCTGGTGGTAAAGTATCAGATGGGCGAATAAAGTACGCATTGACCGGTCTCGCATATGGAGGCTACCGTATCGCCTTTTATGATATGTCAGCCCTTAAGAGTTACATCAGGTTTTTCAACATAATAATGATTTTAGTCGGTATATTCACAACTCTTATTATAGGAACTATAGCTAGTTTCGAGGCAAACTGGGTTACAAAGCCTCTCGAGGAATCCCTGACACGACAAAAGCAGTTCACGGCAGATGCCTCCCACGAGCTTAAGACCCCGCTAACCGTAATAAAGGCAAATATAGATATTCTGAAGGCTCACCCTGATAAAACCATAGCAGAGGAAGGAAAATGGATAGACTATATAGACGAAGAATCCGGTAAGATGAAGGACCTGATTCAGGATATGCTCTATCTCGCAAAAACCGATCAGCTGCGTGAAGCGCCAAAGTCAGTGCCACTTGATTTAACCGACCTCCTCTATGAGGTCTACCTACCGTTCGAGTCGCTCGCCTTTGAAAACGGTGTGACAATTGCAAGTGAAATAGAGGACGAACTATGTATCAGCGGAGATGAAACTACCTTAAGACGATTATTTTCCATATTAATTGATAATGCTCTTAAATATGCCGGAGACAACGGTATGGTTAGCGTTAAGGCATATCAGGCCCAGGACAAGACAATTATCGCCGTAAATAATACGGGTGAAGCGATTCCTCCCGATAAGATAGACCACCTCTTTGAACGTTTCTACAGAGTTGATGAGTCAAGAAACGGAAAATCAGGTGGTTTCGGGCTTGGCCTCTCAATCGCAAAGAACATAGTCGACCAGCATAAGGCCGTAATGAAGGTTACCAGTAACGCAAAGGATGGAACCACATTCAGGGTAACATTCACATCATTTGAACGGCGCGGCATCGGTAATTCCGATGACCGTCTCGTTAAGACAGAACGTCGAGGACAAAACAAAAGAAGCGGAAGGAGCTGATCCTTCCGCTTTTTTATTGTTCTATCAATCAGATGTGCCTTAGTTCTCTTCGAAGTTACCTGTATAGAGCTGGTAATATTTTCCTTTTTTCTCTATAAGCTCATCATGAGAACCTTCCTCAATAATTCTTCCCTGCTCGAGAACAATTATCTTGTCGGCGTTCCTTACGGTTGAAAGCCTGTGGGCAATAACAAATGACGTCCTGCCCTTCATAAGGCTGTCCATACCTGCCTGGACAAGCTTCTCAGTACGGGTATCGATTGAGCTTGTAGCCTCGTCAAGGATAAGTACAGGAGGGTCTGCGACAGCTGCCCTCGCAATAGCAAGAAGCTGCCTCTGGCCCTGAGAAAGAGAGCCGCCATCACCGGTAATATAGGTATTGTATCCGTCCGGAAGACGCCTTATGAAGCCATCAGCATTAGCAAGCTTAGCTGCTTCCTTACATTCATCGTCAGTCGCGTCAAGCCGTCCGTAGCGGATATTTTCCATTACGGTACCGGAGAAAAGGTGGGTATCCTGCAAAACTATACCAAGAGACCGCCTTAAATCAGCCTTCTTTATCTTATTTACGTTGATTCCGTCGTAGCGGATCTTTCCATCCTGGATATCGTAAAACCTGTTAATAAGGTTCGTAATAGTGGTCTTCCCGGCGCCGGTACTTCCTACAAAGGCTATCTTCTCACCGGCGTGAGCAAAAAGCCTTATGTCATGGAGGACCATTTTCTCGGGAACATAACCGAAATCTACACCGTTAAATTCGACATCGCCCTTAAGCGGAGTATAGGTAACAGTTCCGTCCGCCTGGTGAGGATGCTTCCAGGCCCACTGCTCGGTACGTTCTGTCGTCTCCGTTACATTGCCGTTTTCGTCAAGCTTAGCGTTTACAAGCTTAACGTAGCCATCATCTACTTCTGGCTTCTCATCCATGAGCTTAAAGATACGGTCAGCTCCGGCAAGGGCCATAATGATGGAGTTGAACTGTTGTGATACCTGGCTTATTGGCATATTGAAATTCCTGTTAAATGTAAGGAATGACACAAGCTTTCCTATGGTAAGACCTGTCACGCCGAAAATCTGGAGAGCAGCTCCGACTATTGCGCAGAGGACGTAGCTTACGTGACCTAAGTTGTTATTTACCGGCCCCATGATGTTCGCGATCTTATTAGCGTTATAGGCAGAGTTTCGCAGTTCCTCATTTAAGCGGGCAAATTCCTCCTTATTTTCTTCCTCATGGTTAAATACCTTGACAACCTTCTGGCCGTCCATCATTTCCTCTATGAAGCCGTTCACGGCGCCGAGATCATTCTGCTGCTTCACGAAGTATTCTCCGGACTTCTTCGCAAGCTTTCCGGACCCGAACATGATTATCGCCACCATCACAAGTGTCACAAGCGTAAGAGGAATCGAAAGCACAAGCATGCTTACAAATACGCTTATAAGGGTTATTAAGCTTGAAATAATCTGCGGAAGAGCCTGACCTATAAGCTGCCTTAAGGTATCGGTATCATTCGTGTAAATAGACATGATATCGCCATGGCTGTGGGTATCAAAATAGCTTATAGGGAGCGATTCCATGTGCTCGAAGAGCTCGCACCTTATTTTCTTCATCATGCCCTGACCTACGTAGGCCATGATAAAGTTCTGGAAAAATCCGGCAACAAGGCCGATTGCGAATATTCCACAGATCTTCACTATAGCCGTAAGAAGGGGGCCGAAATCAGGATTCGACTGCCCTATCATAGGCTCTATATAGTCATCTATGAGGGTTCCTATGAACATGGTTCCCTGAACCTGCACAAGCGCCGACGCAAAAAGACAGGCTATCACAAGTATTATCTGAATCGGATAATTTTTAAAGAGCATTCCTAAGATTCTCTTAAAAATAGCTCCCGCGTTATCTACCTTAGGACGGGGTCCGCGTGCCCTTGGTCCTCTTGGTCCTGGTCCTGGCATTATGCGTTACCTCCTTCCCCCGGCTTATCGAAATCTCCGCCGCCTTCGCTCTGCATTTCAACTACTTCGCGGTAGATATCGTTATTCTTCATGAGATTCTCATGAGTATCGAAGCCGTTTATCATTCCGTTATCCATGACAATGATCCTGTCAGCGTCCTTAACGGAAGAAATACGCTGGGCGATAATTATCTTGGTTGTGCCCGGAATCGCTGTCTTCATGGCGCTTCTGATCTTAGCGTCGGTTGCCGTATCCACAGCGCTTGTGGAGTCATCCATGATAAGAACCTTAGGAGACTTAAGAAGGGCTCTTGCGATACAGAGTCTCTGCTTCTGACCTCCGGAGACGTTTGCGCCGCCTCGCTCAATCTTGGTGTTATAGCCGTCAGGGAAACGGTCTATGAACTCGTCGGCACAGGCAAGCTTAGCCGCGTTTTCACATTCCTCATCCGTGGCGTTCTCGTTGCCCCAGCGGAGGTTGTCATAGATGGTTCCCGTGAATAGGACATTCTTCTGAAGGACAACCGAAACGCTGTCGCGAAGGAGCTTTAAGTCATAGTCTCTAACGTCTACGCCGCCAACCTTAACCGAGCCCTCGCTCACATCATAGAGTCGGCTTATGAGATTAACAAGGCTTGACTTCGCGGAACCGGTACCGCCGATAATACCGATTGTTTCACCGGACTTAATATGAAGGTCTATATCCTTAAGGACATACTCCCCGCTGCCCTTCTTATAGGCGAAGTTTACATGGTCAAAATCAATACTGCCATCCTTAACTTCATTTACAGCATTCTCCGGTTCAGCTATATCAGGAACCTCATTTAAAACCTCACAGATACGCTTCGCGCTCGCCACACTCATTGTAATCATTACAAAGAGCATAGAAATCATCATGAGCGACATCATTATGTTCATGATATATGTATAGAAGCTTGTAAGCTCGCCCGTCGTGAGGTTCCCGGCCACTATAAGATTAGCTCCCACGTAAGAAATGAGGAGCATGCTGCCGTAAATGGAAGCCATCATGACAGGGTTATTGATGGCGATAAGGGTCTCTGCCTTAACGAAAAGCTTATAGAGCGCTCCCGCTGCCTTGCCGAATTTTTCATTTTCATAGTCCTCACGGACATAGGCCTTGACAACCCTGATAGCCGATACATTTTCCTGAACGCTCGCGTTCAAGGCGTCGTACTTCTTAAATACACTGTCGAATATCTTCATGGTTGCCCTGATCAGCATAAAGAGAATGACAGCGAGTACAATGATTACAATCAAGAAAATGCTGGCGAGCTCCGGCGAAAGAATAAATGACATTATCATCGCCGCGATAAGGGTAAACGGGGCGCGCACACAGATTCTTATAATCATCTGGTAAGCGTTCTGTATATTCGTTACATCAGTCGTAAGCCTCGTTACAAGACCTGCCGTAGAAAATTTATCGATATTTGAAAAAGAGTATGTCTGAATCTTATCAAACATACCTTTTCGTAAATTTGCGGCAAAGCCGGCTGACGCATCGGAAGCGAAAAATCCCGACTGTACACCGAAATAAAGACTCGCGCATGCGATAATAAGCATAGCAATGCCGTATTTCACAACATTTCCCATGTTGCCTGACTTGATGCCGTCATCTATGATGAATGCCGTAAGATAAGGGATCAACATTTCCATGACGACCTCAAGCGCCGCAAATATCGGTGTAAGTATAGATGATTTCTTATACTTCCCGATAAATGCGCCGAGAGTTTTTATCATACACTAAAACCTCCTGTTTTCTATATTTATGCATAAACCGTTCTTGCCTTGTGAGTGACAATGCCCGGTTATTGCCTTGAATAATCTATGCCTCATTTCGCGTTGCCCTTAGCATTCGTGAAATGCTTCTCTTTCCACTCCTTAGGTATCTTCTGCTCAAAGCGGTCCTTACTGCCCTCCGCCGGAACATCGGTAGGATACTTTCCATCGAAGCATGCCGCACAGTACTTGAGTGGATAGTCGTAGTTTCCGGCAACTCTTACAGCGATTTCCTTCGCGGCGTCAACCGAGAGATAGCCTAGCGTATCAGCGCCTATGATATCAGCGATCTCAGGAACCGTATGCTTGCAGGCAATAAGATTTTCCTTGGAATCGATATCCGTGCCGTAATAGCATGGATTTAAAAATGGTGGGGCGGAAATCCTCATATGAACTTCTTTGGCACCGGCGTCACGGACAGTTTTGACAATCCTTTCAGAGGTAGTACCCCGGACGATGGAATCGTCTATTAGCACGACCTTCTTGCCTCTGATGGCTGACTCTATAGGATTCAGCTTGATTCTTACAAGATTTTCACGCTGGGCCTGGCCCGGAGCGATAAAGGTACGCCCGATATAGCGGTTCTTAACAAGGCCTAGTTCAAACGGAATACCCGAAGCCCTTGAAAATCCAAGAGCTGCGTCAAGACCTGAATCAGGAACTCCTATTACGACATCAGCGTCAACAGGATGCTCCTTCGCGAGGAACTCACCTGCGCGAAGTCTCGCCTCATGGACGCTCGCTCCCTCAATCACCGAATCATTTCTTGCGAAATATATATACTCGAATACGCAGAGGGCCGGATCGCATTTCCCCACATGAGTCCTTATCGATCTCATGCCGTTCATATCAACAACAACAATCTCGCCCGGGATTATGTCTCTTACAAATGTGGCTCCGACAGCATCCAGAGCGCAGGACTCAGACGCGAAAACAAAGCCGCCCGTAGGAGTTTTACCTATGCAGAGAGGCCGCATTCCGCGCGGATCGCGGGCCGCTATTAATTTAGATGGGGACATAACAACCAGAGAATATGATCCCTGTATGATATCCATAGTCTTCTCAAGGGCTTCCTCTATCGAGTGGCTCTTAAGACGCTCCTTCGTAATGATATATGAAATAGCTTCGGTATCGGTAGTGGTCTGGAAAATACACCCTTCATTCTCAAGCTTCTGCCTTAATTCAAATGAATTAACAAGATTTCCGTTATGGGCAAGGGCCATGGAGCCCTTAATATGGCGGACTACAACCGGCTGGGCGTTAACGGCGTTGCTGCCTCCGCTCGTGGAGTAGCGGACATGGCCGATCGCCATATTGCCTTCGCCTAAGGTCTCAAGTGTCGATTTATCAAATACATCGTGGACTAATCCCAGTCCTTTATGAAAATGGAACAAGCCTTCGTCATTCACGCAGATTCCGGCTGATTCCTGCCCCCTGTGCTGTAAGGCGAAGAGCCCATAATAAGAAAGACGCGCGACATCGCATCTCTCCGGCTCCCAAATGCCGAACACACCGCACTCTTCGTTGATTTCGTGCAAATTATCAGATAACATCAGTAGTGCCCCTCCGATTTAAAAAACAGATACTCCTCCATTTTACCATTTTCATTTTTTATTTGTCAATATAAAATAACAATTCCCAAGCAAGCATAAAAGCTTGCTCGGGAATATTCTCTGACCAGTGCCTGGCTTTGCGTCAAGCAGTGCCTGGCACGGAATGAATTTTCACTTGAGGTACTTCTTCAAATCCTCTACCTTATCAATGTGCTCCCAAGGAAGGTCTACATCGAGTCTCCCGAAGTGGCCGTAAGCCGCTGTCTGCTTATAGATAGGACGGCGAAGGTCAAGCATCTTAATAATTCCTGCCGGACGAAGGTCGAAGTTCTCACGGATGATATCAACGAGCTTCTCGTCTGAAACCTTGCCTGTGCCGAAAGTATCAATATTGATAGAAGTAGGCGTAGCGACACCGATAGCGTATGAGAGCTGGATCTCAGCCCTGTCAGCAAGACCTGCGGCTACGATATTCTTAGCTACGTATCTAGCGGCGTAAGAAGCTGAACGATCAACCTTGGTGCAGTCCTTACCGGAGAAAGCGCCGCCGCCATGACGACCATATCCGCCGTAGGTATCTACGATAATCTTACGTCCTGTAAGACCGGTATCACCGGCAGGTCCGCCGATAACGAAACGTCCTGTAGGATTGATATAGAACTTAGTCTTGTCATCTACAAGCTCCTTTGGAAGAACAGGGTCGAAGACATATTTCTTGATATCAGCGTGAATCTGCTCCTGGGTAACCTTCTCATCGTGCTGGGTTGAAAGAACTACAGCGTTTAAATGAACCGGCTTGCCGTTCTCATCATACTCAACCGTAACCTGGCTCTTCCCATCCGGACGAAGGTATGGAAGGGTACCATTCTTTCTAACTTCCGTAAGCTTCTTGGTAAGCTTGTGGGCAAGGCTGATAGGATATGGCATATACTCTTCGTTCTCATTGGTAGCGTATCCGAACATCATACCCTGGTCACCTGCGCCGATAGCCTCAATCTGGGCATCGGTGAGTTCACCCTCACGGGCCTCGAGAGCCTTATCTACGCCCTGAGCGATATCAGGACTCTGCTTGTCTATAGAAAGGATAACGCCACAGGTATCAGCATCAAATCCCTTGCGGCTGTCATCATATCCAATCTCGCGGACGGTATCGCGGGCAATCTGCTGGTAGTCAACATTTGCCTTGGTTGTGATCTCGCCCATGATGTGGATAAGACCGGTGCATACTGTAGTCTCGCAGGCTACACGGCTCATAGGGTCCTGCTTGATGAGCTCATCAAGAATCGCGTCGCTTATCTGGTCGCAGATTTTGTCAGGATGTCCTTCGGTTACTGATTCGGAAGTGAAAAGTCTCTTCTCCATCGTATAAATCTCCTTACATAGTAATAAAAAAGAGGCATTGCTGCCTCTCTTATTCATTCCTGTATAACAAGTGGATTGTGAAATCCTCTTATTGTTCGAAATGCTAGGCACTTCGCTCAGGTTGGCACCTTCCCATCATAGGAATGGGGGTTGCCGTGACTTCATCGAGCCTTGACTCTCCGTCACTCTGAATAAGAGTGGATAATGTTCTCTTCGGGCTTCTGCCCTGTTAACGTTGCAAATAATATAATACCCGCAACGCTAACTATTTTCAAGCTACAACTTATGGCATATGTTACTTTTCGGTCAAATCAGCTCCAAAGTACTTCTTAGAAAGGTCGGCAAGCGTCCCATCGCTTCTCATATCCGCAATTGCCTTATTTATAGCCTCACGCAGAGAATACGAGCCCTTCTTTATAGGGATAGCGTATTCAGTAGCCTCATCAGACTTAGCGACAATCTTAAGCCCTGTCTCTCCTGTGGTATTAAGATAGTCCTGAACCGAAGTATCCGCGTTTATGGTGGCATCAACAGTGCCATTTAATACAAGCTCCATCGTCTCAGCGAGAGTAGGTACATTTGACACCTCGGCACCATACTTCGTTCCCCACTCGGCATAGGTCGAACCGGTCGAATTCGCTGTTTTCTTCCCCTTAAGGTCATCGAAGGTCGTGATGTCGGAATTATCATTCTTTACTACAAGGTCTATATGATCATAGGCATACGGGTCTGAAAAATCAAAGGTTTTCTGTCTCTCCTCCGTGACATCCACACCATTTACGACTATATCGTAGACACCTGTAGAAAGTCCCGTAAGAAGGCCATCCCACGGAGCCTCGGTAATCTTAGCCTCAACACCGATTCGCTTAGCTATCTCCTTAGCCACCTCTACATCATATCCGACAAGCTCATCATTTTCATTGTGATAGGAAAACGGCTGCCAGTCACCCTCAAGACCGATATTTATAGCGCCGGCGTCCTTTATCCTCTGAAGTGAATCATCACTCCCCGAACCGCCACAGCCAACAAGTGAAAGTGCCATAGCTCCCGCAAGTAAACATGTAAGTAATTTTTTCATAGCCACTCATCCTTTCTAAGTCTTAGAAACTCCGCTGTTCTTTCATTCTCCGGGTAAGCAAAAAACTCCTTCGACTCGCCCTCCTCAACAATCAGGCCGTTTTCCATGAAAATGGTCCTCGTACTGACATCTCTCGCGAAGGCCATCTCGTGGGTAACCACAATCATAGTCCTGCCCTCTTCCGCTATATTCTTCATAACCTGCAGGACCTCATCTATCCTCTCGGGATCAAGAGCGCTTGTAGGCTCATCAAAATATATGATCTCAGGATTAGATGCTAAGGCTCTCGCAATAGCTACACGCTGCTTCTCACCACCCGACAGAGCCGCCGGATAGTCGCCTGCCCTGTCAGCCATGCCAACCTTTTTTAGCATGCTCATTCCTATGTGGTCAGCCGCCTCCTTTGACATCTTCCTGGCGACGGTTAACCCTAAGGTTACATTGTGAAGCACGGTCTGGTTTGAGTACAGATTATAATTCTGGAAGACGAATCCGGTAAATTTTCTCACCTCCGCCCCGTCTTTATCCGTTGACTTCGCAAGGTCGTATGTCTTTCCGGAAATGGTAAGCTTCCCACCGTCTGCCTTCTCAAGGAAGTTGAGGCAGCGTAAGAATGTAGTCTTCCCCGAGCCCGAAGGGCCAATCAGAGAAATCACGTCACCCTTATTTACCTCAAGAGAAACATCCTTAATTATTTCCTGCCCGCCAAAGGATTTTTTGATATGTTCCGCCTTAAGTACCGCCATCATTTTATCTCCTTAACCGCGTAATGATTTAATTTTCTCTCAATAAAATGCTGTAGCACCGTAAGCAATGAGCAGAAAATAAGATAAACAAGGGCAACCTCGATATACAAAGGCATGAACTGATAGGTTCTTCCGGCTATCCTCTGGGTTGTCATGAACATATCGACAACCGTGATATTTGCGGCAAGCGAGGTATCCTTCACAAGAGAAATGAGGGAATTCGATAATGCCGGAAAAGCTGTGCGGAAGGCCTGTGGAAGTACTATGTGATTCATAATCTGGGTAAATGAAAGGCCCTGACAGTATCCCGCCTCAATCTGCCCCGGATCCACCGATAGGATTGCGCCACGCAATGATTCCGACATATACGCGCCTTCGCATATTGAAAGCGCCACCGCTGCCGCGAAGAAGGCATTGACATGGATTCCGAAAACCGGTAAGCCGTAAAAAATAATGGCAAGCTGCACCAGAAGCGGGGTGCCTCTTATGAGCCATATATAAATCCGCACAAGTTCCTTTAGAACGGGAATTTTAGCATACCGTATAAGCGCCGTTAGCACCGCGATCAACAGACCTATCGCAAATGCTATGAGCGCAAGCGGGATGCTTACTTTTATTCCCGCCAAGAGAATTTTAGGAAACGAATCGACTAAAATCCCCCACAACTCATTGTTCATAGAGTCACCTTTCAATAATAGTTCGAGTCAAGATTATTTTTTAGAATAACATTCTTAGCCTACTTTGTCAATAGGTTTTCCCACAAAAATCAGCCCACATCCTAACCTCGAAGAATCTCTCTCACCGCTATTTCATACTCGAAGGTATCCTTCGCCTTCTTTAATTTATGGATTTCCTTCTCCCTATCAGGAAACGAAAAGCGCATATAATCCCATATCTCCTTCATCCTGAGCATGGCGATTTTCTTGTTTCCGATATCAGAAGTCCACCCTTCATAGAGCCTGTCAAGAAAGGCTTTAATTTCCTCATTTGAAAATACGTCACCGCCTCTGATCTCTCTTGCGAGAGCGGGATTCGCCACAAGTCCCCGACCGACCATGATTCCCTTGATAAGGGGAAATTCTAAGGCAATCCTTTCAGCATCATCCTTAGTCCATATATCCCCATTATATATAAGAGGGATATGTGATTCCCTGTAAAATGCCCCGAAGGCCTCCATATCCGGCCTACCCTTATACTTCTGCTTGCCAAACCTTGGATGAACAGTCAGCTCCGAAATAGGATAGCGGTTATATATTTCTATTAATTTAAACGGGTCATCATTTTCATACATTCCCGTCCTGGTCTTAATGGAAATATCAATATCAAAGCCTCTTAAGCCATCGAACAGCTTCTCAAGGAATTCATCAAGAAAATCCGGGTCAGCTAAGATTCCCGCTCCTTTCTTCTTTCCCGTAACAGTGCCCGAAGGACAGCCAAAGTTGAGATTAATTTCCTTATATCCCATATCGGCTATATACTTTATATAAGAAACGGTGTCATTCGCGTTATTACCTAAGAGCTGGGGTATAATGCAGGTCCTATTATTTTCCGGAGCGATTTCCTTCTTTTCTCTCGTGCTCAGGGCAATTCTTTCGTGTACTGAAATAAACGGGATAAAGTATTTATCTATCCCGTCAAACATTTCTTTCTGTAAATTACGGAAGGGATAACCGGTTATCCCCTCCATAGGCGCCGCGTATATCTTCATAAGCAACTTTCCATCTAATCTTTTATTTTTGTCACTTAATTATAGGACACTTTTACTCAAAAAGCAACTGAATTCTTGGCTTATCTATAAAAAGCAGGTACAGTCAAGTCACTGTACCTGCTTTTTATTCATGCTTTTATCGCGAGACACTGGTAAGGCTTCAATATTATTTCATCGTAAAATGTCTCACTATATGAATCTTCCGACCTGTAATTATCAAGGAAGACGCTTGTCCTTACACCCGATAATTTTTCTGCTTTGATATTATTTAATTCAAGCCTGATATCCCTGTCGCGCAGATTACAAAATACATAAATTTCATACGTTGAATCGGAATCAAATCGTCTGTAGGCAAGCACGTTATCACGACTCCTCGCGGCTAAGATTTCAAGCGCCTCCTTGCGACTTTTCCCACCGTCGGTCAGAATTTTATAATAATTCAGACTTTCCACGTCACGATACTCGCTTATATCATCAAAATAAGCGTTCGTCATGCCAAGCTCTTCGCCTTCATATATATATGGAGTTCCCCGCATCAGGTGTATCGCGGTAGCGAGCATCTTCGCTGATTCTTTCCAGTATTTCTTATCAGAGCCAAAACGACTGACCACTCGGGGCTGATCGTGATTGCACCAGAAAAGGGCGTTCCAGCCTCCATTTTCTGCCATTCCACACTGCCAGGTAGTGAATAATTCCTTTAATTTGCCAAAGTCAGGTGTCATCAGACTCCACTTGTCACCATTTTTATAATCCACCTTCAAATGATGGAAGCTGAAGGTCATCGATAGCTCCTCATTTTCAGGATTCGAATATTTTATACAGTTATCAAGTGATGTCGAGCTCATTTCACCAACGGTTACCATATCAGCGATTCCTGTATCATGAACAAGCTCGTGGATAAAATCGTGCACATGTCTGCCGTCTGTATAAAAACGCCTGCCGTCACCCTCATTGTCATCATGGAAAACCGGCGGCTTCGAAATGAGATTTACAACATCAAAACGAAAGCCCTTTACGCCTTTATTTTTCCAGTAACATATTACCTTCTTTAATTCATTTCTAACTTCCGGATTCTCCCAGTTTAAATCAGCCTGGCTTTCATCAAAGAGGTGGAGGTACCATTTCCCCAGATACGGTACATATTTCCATGCGCTCCCTCCGAATTTTGACTGCCAGTTAGTCGGCGGATTATCAGGATTTCCCTCTATAAAGAAATAATAATTCTGGTATTTTTCTTCACCCGCCAGAGCCCTTTTAAACCACTCATGCTCTGTAGATGTATGATTAAATACCATGTCAAACATAAGCCCGATATTTCTTTTAGAGGATTCTGAAATTAATTCATCCAGATCCTCTTCGGTTCCAAAGGCCGGATCCACAGAATAATAATCCGCTACATCATATCCGTTGTCATTTTGAGGTGATTTAAAAAATGGTGTAAGCCACAGATAATCTACCCCTAAATCGCTAAGATAATCGAGGCGGCCGGTGATCCCCTTGAGATCACCAATGCCGTCGTTGTTACTGTCGCAAAAAGATTTCGGATAAATCTGATAAACTACTTTATTCCGGAAGTTATTCATTATATTTCTCCAAAAAGGTAGCATGATATAGCTGACGGAACATTTACTTCCTGAGCCTTAGCGTCCTTCTTCTGTAAAAATGCCATGGCGAGAACAGCTGAGCCCTGGGCAATATTTGAAAGAGCTATCATAGGCCAGAGCATGGTGCCTCCGAAATCGGCCTTGAGCTGTAGGTCTATGGCATTTGTCAAATGATGAAGTTTACCTGTATAAAGCCAAAATCCCACTTAGGAATATCGGCGGCTGCCGTAGAAGCTACTGAATAAGCGTTTAAGAGCTGTGGTGATACAAGCGTAATCCCAAGAATTATACCAAGCATCTGGGTGGTGCCCATTTTCTTCGCTACCGACCAGCATATACCTACCGGAATTCCTATCTGGAATACAGCTTCACCGATAAGCCATAGGAATTTATCTACTCCTGCCCAGAACTGGCTTAACTCAACTAAGGTGTGACCACCCTGGAATACGTACATGCTGTCAATGACGTTCCTGAAGCCTAATATAAGACCGCCCGTGATAATTGCGGGAATTAATGGGGCAAATATCTCAGCGATAGCCGTCATTATTCTCTGGAGCACGTTCTGGTTCTGCTTGGCCGCGCTCTTCGCCGCATCCTTTGAAACACCCTCAACGCCCGATACAGCGATAAAATCGTTATAAAAGTCAGCGACCGTATTTCCTATAATTACCTGGAACTGGCCTGCCTGGGTAAATGTCCCCTTTACAACCGCCATCTTCTCAAGCGCCTTGACATCAGCCTTCGCAGGGTCATTAAGGACAAAACGCATTCTTGTCATGCAGTGCGCCACAGCGCTGATGTTCTCCTTGCCACCTATGAGCTTAAGCATCTCTGTGGCATCATTTGTATATTTTCCCATTGTAACCTTCCTTCTCCGCTTCGGAGAGTAAACAGGCAACGGCTGCAGTCCGTGTACTTGTTTGAACATGTTTGATTGTGGTTTTATTATAGCATGCTTGTTTAAACATGTCAAGAGGTAAATTACAAAATTGCGCAAATTTTTTCATAGGTTGATTCACTTGTTCAGATATGCTATACTTGTCTGAGCGACTATACATTTGTAAGGAATTTATCTATTAGGGAAAGAGCAGTTATGCCAAAGGAAAAATTTGAATCGATATATAAGGAATTACGTGACCGAATCGAAGATGAGACCTACCCGGCAGGTCAGATGCTCCCATCAGAGCATCAGCTTACCGATGAATTTGAATGTTCAAGGAACACAGTCCGTCGGGCCATATCGAGACTTACAAGCGAAGGCTACGTCCAGCCCCAGCATGGTAAGGGAGTGAGAATAATCTATACCAGACTCTCTCCTGCCGAATTCACGGTCGGCGGGATTGAAAGCTTTGCCGAAACTGCCGCAAGAAATAAGCTGAAGACGGTAACGAAGGTCACAGTCCTGACCGAGCTTACCTGTGACGACCGCATGTCAAGTCATACGGGCTTTGATGTCGGAGATGAACTTATTTATATACAGCGTGTGCGACTGCTTGATGGAGTCGCGGCAATTCTCGATACTAATATATTTTTAAAGTCGGTTACCGGACCGATTTCAAAGGAAATAGCGGAGTCATCCATATATAAGCACCTTGAAAATGACATGGATATCACCATAACCATGTCGCGAAGGAAAATAACCGCCGAGCGGGCCAGTCAGGCCGATAATAAGTTCCTTGACCTTAAGGATTACGACTTTGTAAGTGTCGTAACCGGCCAGACCTTTGATAAGAAGGGACGTATGTTCGAGTACACCCAGTCCCGCCACCGTCCCGATTATTTTGCCTTCTATGATACTGCCGTGAGGAAGAAGGAATAATAAAAAAGGCGGACACATATATTATTTCTGCGTCCGCCTTTATCTGATCTTTTTAGTTATTAAAAAACTCCACGATATTATGTATCGCTATATCCATAAGCTTCGGATCATGGAAGGTGTGATCGGCGCCTTCCACTTCTATTAATTCTATCACATTATCATCACAGAATTTGCGGCTGTCATTTATATCAACCAATTCATCCTTAGTACCGTGAATTACGATCATATCATCCGCAAAGTCGAGATATTCGTATTTTCGTACATCCTTTTCCTTTAGCTCGTCAAGAAGTGACCGGTTGACCTTCATTTTTCTCTCGAAGCCTGCCTCCACTTCCTTTCCCTTGAGCAGCTTCTCACGTTCATCCTCAGAGAATTTATTTAGCATAGCCTCGTACATACTAAGGCTTGGCGCCCGCAGGGCAATCCTCTTAAAGGGGTTGCCGTTCTCATGGATATATAAAAGGGAAAGATATCCACCAAGGCTCACGGAATAATTAAAGATATCCACAGCTTTAAGAGTTTCTTTCACGTAATTAATAACCAGTCGTAAATATTGCAGGCATTCGCTTATTTCGAATTTCTTTCGGCCATCATTTCCGTGGCAGGGCCAGTCGAAGGCTATTACGGCGTCCTTGCTATGCTTAGCTATTTCCTTCTCAGCGAATTTTGTAATATTCGCCGCTTCCTTATTGCCGCCAAAGCCATGAGTGCATATTATTACCCGGTTAAAGGTCCTCTCATTTCCTTCCTGCATAATTCTACATCTTATAGAAAGACCTTCTTCATTAATATCAAAATGTTTCTCTTTCATATTTTATTTTCCTAAAAATTTAAGACGTCAATTTAATATTTAACTCTGGAATCCATATAGTTCATAACATCTTTTCTTATTGTCTTAAGACGCTCTTCGGTTTCCGGATTTTTAGTTCTGTAGTCTAGCATTTGTAAGAGATATCCCTGCTCTTTTACAAGTCTTATGCTTTCCGGAAAAACAAGTCCATATACGAACGTAATCTTATTTATGTACTGGTCCATCGGGGTCTTTGATATACGGCGGTTAACGGTTTTATGTGACATAGCCTCCGTAAATACATCGTCACTTATTGCGGCTTCCGCAAGCTCTTCCTTAGTAAAATCATTAAGATCGTCAAACGGCGTATCACAGATTACTTTTAATATATCAACCTTATCGGCATCACGAAGGAGATTAGCGAAAAAACTTTCACGTCCTTCAAGACCATCCGGCAGAGCTAATTTATTGTGGCATCTTACTGCCTTCTCAAGCAGATTGTCATTTACTTCGTCATCTATAAATTTTCTTATCAGACCATCTTTAAAAAGTATATCCGCTCCAAGCTCAGCATGGTCTATACTCTTAGAATCAAAAAATTTGCGATAACGTCTCAGCTGCTCGAACCGCCCTATATCATGGAGCATACCAAGAAGCCATCCCAAGCCTCGGTCAGCTTCCGCTATACGCGAGTTCTCGCTTCGTTCTATCCTATCACCTATCTCAGCCACACGGTAGGTGTGCTCTACCTTAAGACGTACCTTAGGGTCCTCACTGTCATAGCTATCAGTATACTCCCTAAAGACACGCTTAATTCTTACCCTGTCGATGTTCATTTAGTGCCTCTTCATATGCAAATCAAGCAGACAGCTTTTTATAGAAATCTACTGCTCCACCTATCTCTTCCTCAGTAGGACGTTCCTTTGATACTCCTCCGACGATTTTAAATGGTCCCCATGTGCAGTAACCGCGGGCGGAATATTTTCCTATAATCTTGCAGCCCTTGCCTTCAACCTTCTTAATCATGGAATTAAAGTATCCTTCACTTCCGCTGGCGCTTGTAATTATAATAAATACAGGCTTTCCTTCCGGAAGGTTACTTTCCACGAATTTCACCATCGGCTTCGGAAATTGTCCGGCATAGATACCGCTAGCGATACCTATTTTATCGTAACCACTCAGGTCTGCGCTAGTCGTCTCCGTCACATCAATCAGATCGATGTCGTCTGATTTAGCTATAGCATCCACTAACTTCTTCGTATTACCATGGTGCTTAGAATAATAAAGAATAACTGTTTTTCCCATTGATTATTACCTCATTTCTGTAACTTATATTTAATACCAATTACGTTCCGGTCTCACAACCTATTATACCCTATTCCACCGGAAAAGAAAAGACCATCTGAAAATCTGCTGAAATAATAGGCATTTCCTATTACCTACTATATCCATAGGATATTAGCATTTTGTTGAAAATTAACGTATAATTGACAGTGTATAATAGTTGACACATTCACAAGAAAAGGGGGTCATTTATCATGAAAAAATCTATTCTCGCAGGCATTCTTGCCTTCACGCTTCTGCTGTCCCTTGCGGCATGCTCAGGTTCGAACTCAAATTCCGGTTCAGGTTCCGGTGAAGCAAAAGCTTCCGGAAGTGGACTTGTACAGATTCTCTTAAAGAACGCGGGAATCGAAATCGGTGAAGGCGATGACAAGGTAAATATCGTTTATTTCGACAGTCAGAAGGATGCGTACGCTGCCTTACAGAACGATACCATTGACGCCGCATCGGTATATTCTCCATATGCTTCGCTCGCTGAAGGACAAGGGTATAAGATTGTATACCGCTGCTCAGAAGAGGAAGCGTTAAAAAATCAGCCATGCTGCCGCCAGGTTGCTTCAACAAAGGCGCTCGAAGCGTCACCCGCAGCCTATAACGCATTTGAACGCGCATTAATTAAGGCATATAAATTTACCCAGGAAAATGAAGACGGGACGATTGCTGACGTAAAAAAATATATCGATATTGACGAGGGCTATATTAAGACGGAGGTTTATGGCGGTTACGGCTCATCCGTACCGGATCCGGATAAAAAGAGTACAGTTGCCTTGAAGGATACAATTGTCGATCTCGGATATACGGATGATTACGATATTGAAAAGCTTTATAATACGGAAATCTATGCAAATGCCCTTGACAGCATACTGTCGGAGAATCCCGACGATTCAGTTTACAAGGAGCTAAAGGACCATTTCGACCAATATGAATAAATACAACAATATAAGAAAGTGAGGTAGTTTTTATGAGCAAAATAGAAATTTAGAACTTAACAGTAGATTATACCGAAAAAAACAAGCGCTACACAGCGCTTGATAATTTGTCATTTTCAGTAGAAGCCGGTGAATTTGTCAGTGTAATCGGTTCAAGTGGGTGCGGTAAAAGCACCCTCCTAAGCATTCTGGAGGGCATTAATCACCCTACAAAGGGCGAAATTCTGATAGACGGAAAACCGGTTCAGGGTACAGGCACCGACCGGGGAGTGGTATTCCAGCACTATTCATTATTTCCATGGATGACAGCAAGAAAAAATGTAGCGTTTGGTATACGGCAGGTCAAGAAAAACATATCAAAAGAGGAAAGATTAAAACTTGCCGACGAATATCTTGCGAAGGTCGGACTTGCTGAATTCAAGGACAAATATCCTTCCCAGCTCTCAGGTGGTATGCAGCAGAGGGTAGCTATCGCGAGAGCTCTGGCCATGGATACGGATATTCTTCTAATGGATGAACCATTCGGCGCGATTGACGCCAAAAACAGGACATTTGACCATGTAATTTCAGAACACCTTTCAAAGGAGAAGACTCATAACTTCTCAAATGAAGAACTGACTCTTTCGAGTCTTGTGGAGCACATTTTATACCATCTGAGCGATGAGAAGGAAGAAATTCTTGAGATACTTGAGACTGACAGCGCTGACTTGTTTTTAGATTATTTCGCTGATGGGATAAAGGATATAATAAGGTCAGAGGAATCGCTTATAAATATCAATTCTTCAGTGCCACTTGACTACCAGGTCCATCTTGCTGCTATGAAAATAGTAGAAACAGTGCGTTGGTGGGCAGGAAACCGAATGAAGTACACTCCTGATGAAGTCGCCGGATTTTACAGGACAGTGGATTAATAAAGGCGGATATAATTTTTCTCCTTTCGGCTAATATGTAATCTGATTACATTATAGCCGAAATTAAGTGGGATTTCAACAGAACAGCTCCTTTGTCTGTGACCTTCTCTGGGTGTGGCCGATGAAAAACAGCTCTTATACCTTTTAGCTTCACCCTGACTCGTGATTCATTCCCTTCTGTAATCTCTGCCCCGGCTGTCACAAAGAGCGACTCTATGTCATGCCACTCAATGTCGGCCTTTACAGGATCAGTAAAAATCGCGTCCCAGGTTTTTTTATTCTTACTTCCCATAAGAAAATGATATCACTTTTTGATATCATTTTCAAGGCTTGATTTGCTATGCGGATATAGGAAAAACCTATATCCGCCTCTAGTTTTTTCCGAGTTGACTTAGTGAAACGGTAGGGATTATAATATCGTCAATGTAAGGAAAGGCGAAACCATATGGCAATAGTTGAGTTACAGGGCCTGTCTAAAACCTTCGCGACAAATGAGGGCGAGGTTCAGGCGTTAAAGAATATATCACTTTCGGTGGAAGAGGGCGATATATACGGAATCATCGGAATGTCTGGAGCGGGCAAGAGCACTCTTGTACGCTGTATAAATTATCTTGAGGTCCCGACAGCCGGAAAAGTGGTGGTTGAAGGAAAAGAACTCGCCAAGCTGTCTGATAATGAAATCAGAAAAGAGCGTGAGCGCATAGGAATGATTTTCCAGAGCTTCAACCTCCTCATGCAGAAGTCGGTAATCGATAATGTTTGCTTTCCTCTTATGCTTCAGGGAGTCAAAAAAAATGAAGCAAAGAAGAAGGCCGAGGAGCTCTTAAACCTGGTTGAGTTATCGGATAAATTAAAAAATTATCCGGCCCAGCTTTCGGGCGGGCAACGTCAGAGAGTCGCGATAGCGAGAGCCCTCGCGAGTGATCCTAAGATTCTTCTCTGTGACGAGGCGACAAGCGCTCTCGATCCTCAGACGACGCAGTCCATTTTAGCCCTGCTGAAGAAAATAAATAAAGAGCTTGGCATCACGATAATTATTATTACCCACCAGATGTCGGTTGTGCGTGAGATTTGTAATAATGTCGCGATTATCGAAAATGGAGAGCTTGCCGAATCCGGAACCGTAAGCGATATATTTGCCCATCCAAAATCGCATGCGGCAAAGCGCCTTATTATCGGAGGCGGCGATTCGGAGAGAAGTACATTGAGAGATAAGACAGTTTCAATTCTTCACGAGAGTAAGAAAATAAGAATTGTATTTTCCGAAAATTCATCTTACGAACCTGTGATCGCGAATATGGTTTTAACCACAGGCCATCCCGTAAATATCCTTCGCGCCGACACGAAAAATGTCGGAGGTACCGCAAAGGGTGAAATGATTTTGGGACTTTCGGATGATGAAAATATAAACCGGAAAATCATTTCTTACTTAGAGGAGCATAATCTTTCAGTGGAGGAGGTGAGCGATGATGTTCTCTCCTGAAATTGTAATAATGATTATAAGGGGCATAGGCGAGACGCTTCTTATGACTATACTTTCGACCCTGTTTGGTTATGTAATCGGTCTCCCGTGGGGTGTCGGGCTTTATGTTACGAAGAAGGGCGGACTAGCTGAAAATACCGTTCTGTACAGAATTCTTGATGTACTGTCAAACTTAATGCGAAGCATACCATTTTTGATTCTGTTAATCTTAATTTTACCGATTACGAGATTTGTAGTTGGTACAACAATAGGCACTAAGGCTACTATTCTTCCACTCACTCTTTCGGCGGCACCAATGATCGCAAGGATGGTACAGAGTTCGCTTGAGGAAGTTGATTCCGGAGTAATCGAAGCGGCGAGGAGTATGGGAGCGAGCACATTTCAGATTGTATTCCATGTGCTTCTTGTTGAAGGGAGGATTTCACTTATCTCCGGCGCAATCATTTCAACCGCTACTGTACTTGGATACTCTGCTATGGCGGGAATTGTCGGTGGAGGCGGACTTGGTGATATAGCTCTTCGCTACGGCTATTACCGCAGGGAGAATGAAATAATGATTGTGACGGTAATATTACTTGTGATACTGGTTCAGCTTTTCCAACTCATAGGAAATATTATTGTAAAGAAGCTCGACAGAAGAAAATAAAGGTAACTGTGGCAATTGCCATTAACATAAGCAAAGGAAAAGGAGTAAATCTATGGACAAGAGAAAAGTTTTAGGGGCATTTTTATCAGCGGCACTTTCAATCAGCGTACTTGCGGGATGCGGAGACAGCAGCAGCGCGAATTCAGGAAGCACACAGACTGCTTCGAGCGCCGGCTCGTCTACGGTAACGAGTATTGCAACTTCAACGGCTTCAGGAAGCACAACGGCTTCGAGTACGTCAGGTGAGACAGTGACCCTCAAGATCGGAGCTTCACCTACGCCTCACGCTGAGATTCTTGAGCATGTAAAGCCTATACTTGCTGAGCAGGGCGTAGACCTTGAGATTACTGAATTTGAAGATTACGTACAGCCAAACCTTGTTGTAGACAGTGGAGAGCTTGACGCAAATTATTTCCAGCATATCACTTATTTAAATGATTTCAACGAGCAGAACGGAACAGACCTCGTCGATGCCGGCGATATCCACTATGAGCCATTCGGAATTTATCCGGGCAAGAAGAGCTCACTTGATGATATAGAAGATGGTGATGTTATTTCGGTTCCAAATGATACCACAAACGAAGCGCGTGCCCTTCTTCTCCTTCAGGCCCAGGGCTTAATCAAGCTGAAGGATGGAGCGGGACTTGCCGCAACCGTAACCGATATTGCTGAGAATCCTCACAACCTTAAGATCACAGAGCTTGAAGCGGCTCAGGTATCAAGAGCTATTCCTGATTCAGCATTTGTAATTCTTAACGGAAATTACGCTCAGGAGGCGGGACTTTCTGTATCTAAGGATGCTATCGCTGTTGAGTCAGGCGATTCTGAGGCTGCTAAGAATTATGTAAATGTCATTGCGGTAAAGAGAGGCAATGAAAACAACGAAGCGATTAAGAAGCTTGTGGATGTTCTTAAGAGCGACGAAGTTAAGAGCTGGATTGAAGAGACATATAACGGCGCTGTAGTTCCGTATGATGGAGAATGATATCTTTAAAGGCCCTGTATAACAGGGCCTTTTCTTTTTATCCGGAATGGGTTATAATGTGCAAAAAGGAGGGACATAACATGTCAGTAGAAAAAGTTAAGAAGTATTTTGAAGGAACGGAACTTGAAGGCAAGGTTATGGAGTTTAATGAGTCGAGCGCTACGGTCGATGAGGCTGCCCACGCCCTTAAGACAGACGCGGACAGGATTGCGAAGACCTTGTCATTTCTGATTGATGGAAATCCTATCGTAATAGTTCTTTCAGGCCTCTCAAGGACCAGTAATAAGAAATATAAGGATGTCTTCGGGAAGAAGGCGAGCATGATAAAATTCAACGAGGTAGAAAACTATACAGGATTCGCTCCCGGCGGTGTATGCCCGTTTGCCTTAAATAAAGGTGTCAAGGTGTACCTTGATGAATCGCTTAAGAAATACGATACAGTATTTCCCGCGGCAGGAAGCTCAAACAGCGCAGTAGCCGTGACCATTCCCCAGCTTGAGAAATATTCGAACTACATAAGCTGGGTTGACGTATCGCAGTAGACCACGACTGATTTGGCGGATATAGGTTTTCCTATATCCGCCTCTTTGTAGACTCACTATCCTATAATTCCTCTTATTTCCGTAAAATCAAGTCGTTTTACCGCATCGGCAAGCTTAGCCGTTTTTTCGGCCTTTGCCGCCTCGTCCTCGCTTACGAGCTCGCTTTCCTCTGCGAAATTAATAATTGTATCATAGAGTATATGCAGGTCAATAGGCTTAGAAATATATCCGCTAAATCCGTCAGCCAGAGCCTGCTCCTTCGTTCCCGATATAGCGTTCGCGGTAAGAAGAATAACCGGTGTCTCTTTATTTATAAGGCAGGCTTCATCATATTTTATATGGCGCATAGTCTCGTATCCATCCATACCCGGCATACGCTGGTCCATAAAAATAATATCGTATTTTCTTTCGGCGCACCTTACAAGAGCTTCCTTTCCATCTGAGGCTGTAAATATATCAGCTTCCGAGGTCTTAAGAAGGCCCTTGAATACCTTAAGGTTCATAGGCGTATCATCTACAACGAGGAAGGTCTTGCCCCTCGCCTTTAATATCTTAGCACTATCCTCCTTTCTGTCGTTCTTGACCGCCGCCTTGAAATCACCTATAGGAGCCCTGTCAACTACCTTTTGTTTTATTTCACAGCCGAAATCAGAACCCTTGCCGTAGGTAGAGGTAATGAGTAATTTGCTCCCCATCATACCGAGCAGATTGTTTGTTATACTCATTCCGAGACCGGTACCCTCGATAGATTTATTCTTCTGTTCATCGAGCCTTACAAAAGGCATGCCGATCTTAGGAATATCCTGCGTCCTTATGCCAATACCTGTATCTATTACGTGAAAAATAAGAACAATGTCTTCCCCATCTTCCTTGTAATCGACACTGAATTTTACCTGCCCTTCCTTTGTGTATTTAACAGCGTTATTTAATAAATTAAGAAGTATCTGTCTTATTCTTACTTCATTGCCATGCAGCTTAGACGGTATCTCCGAATTTATCTCCGTAACAAAGGCAAGGCCTTTGCCCTTGGCCTTTGATTCAGCCATAATGCAGACCTCATTTAAGAGCTCCGCAAGAGAATATTCCTCAGGAATAAGTACCATCATTCCCGATTCCATCTTTGAGAAATCGAGAATATCATTTACAAGAGAGAGGAGCACATTTCCTGATGTCTTGATATCTTCAGCGTAATTTTTAATATCCTCTCCTTCGTCTCACGCATTATCATTTCATCAAGACCTAAAATAGCGTTAATAGGTGTTCTTATTTCATGCGAAACAGAAGCTAAGAGCGCTTTCTGGGAACGTTTATATGCATTAAATTCGATATCCATTTTCATCGTCTTGATCACATCGGACGAATTTACAACCTCACTGATTACAGCGAAGCATATTATACCGGTAGGGAGGGCTACACCTGTAAATCCGGTGAAATTCTGACCTATAATTTCAATAATAGCCGCGACAGCAAGAATCATAAGCGCTATAATCGTGGACTTCATTTTATCGAAAAGCCTTTTATCCAAAAATAATATAAGGATAATAGTTCCGGCTGTGTATACAGCTGAGGTATTTAAAGGAATATCTATAAGCGGAAATACGTCATAAATCATTACCCGACCACTCGTAATCAGGGCGAAAATAATACAGTCTATAACTCCGGTAGCGTAACAGAAAATTCTGGCGCTCTTAAAATATTTCCTCTCTTCGGTATATGCCACCGCAAGCACAAATGGAATCGGAAGCATAATCTGCGATAGATAGTTGACAATCGTAACTATAAGTGAGTTTTTTACAAAAAACTCCATAGCCTCAGTCTGATTAACTAGCCAGAGTGCGCCGAGAATCATCGCTATACCTTTATAAAGGTAGGATTTTGACTGAGCTACAACACTTCTTCCGTTTGAAAAATATCTGATAAGTGACAGGATACCAAACATAATTACAATTACTGTCGCGACCAGAGTATAAGCGTCTTTTTTAACCAGCGAATATATTATAGCCGCCTTATCACCCAAAAATATCCGGCCTACTCCTGCTTTATCTTTTACAATATTTCCATATTCAATTCTAATCTCTTTTCCCTTGTATGATTCGCTCATCGGAATCTCGAGATACAGAATTGGCGGAAATTCCGCGTCTATTTTCGATCTTGTGGTAAAGAGATACTGATATATTAAAATATCACCAACGTAGACCTGAATATTCTGGCATACAGAGCGCACAAATAAAGTATCACTTGCGGTTACTGTTTCAGGAATAACATTTTTTACAGAAAATGATTCACGGCCCTTAATCAGCTTAGGTATTTCGATTTTCTCCATGTCCCCATCACTGTCAGTATATATCCAGTTATCATTCCATTCATATACCTTATTAAAGCTGACACCGCATCCGCTTCCCGATTTTATGGCAAAATATAACACGGTGATTGCGAAAACAATCATCAGACAATAGTATATTACCATGGCGGCATAATCATTCTCTCTCTTCATGGCCTAATCTCCTTTAGCCGCTATACCGGTCAGTTCTTTTTAAAGAATTCATCCACGTACTTATGAATTTCCGCCCCACTTTGCATTTTAAGCAGATATCCCGCCGGTTTTAATTCTAGCAGCTTCATTACAGTGTCTCTGTCATCTTTTCCCGTAAGGAATATAACAGGGATATCCCTGGTGTCCTCATTCTCATCAAACATTTTTATTACCGTATCACCGTTAACTACCGGCATCTCATAATCGAGAAGGACCAAGTCAGGCCTGTGCTTTGAAATATACGCGATACCATCCATACCACTGTTCGCGGCCTTAACGGAGTATGTATCAGACAATATATTTTTTATGGCCTTAAGGTAAACAGGGTCATCATCAATAATAAGAATTTCTCGCATTTTACCGTCAGCCCTGTCGGTCGAATTTAACATATTTATAGCAAGCGCGACATCCTTTGAATTAAATGGCCTCTCAAATTCCATCGCAATGGCATCCTTAGGAATATACTTCTCAAGTTCCCTTATCTGTACAGGGGAACCTAAGACAAAGAGGTCCTTTTTATTATAGCATACATCCTTCAGATAAATAAAAAATGATGTGCTGTACGCTTCCTCATCGGTAAGGAACATAACTATTATGTCTGATTCATCCTTCATTGATTTTAATACATCAATATCGGGCATTATTTCAGACACCATAATATTTTCTTTTTCAAGGGCGTTTTTAACGCTGGTTGAAAGAAAACCTCCGGTTGTAATGTAAATAACATTTGTAAATTGTATTATATTTTCCTTCTTATCTTATTTTCAGGTTTATTCAATTTGAATAACGTCCTTAAGTACATAGTGAAACTGTGGAGCGGATGTCGCAGCATTTTCCATATAGCCGTTTGTAAGATCGATTGTATCAGACGGATCATCGGGATCGACTCCCAAATAATTTCCCTTAAATACATCGATGCCACCCGTCTTAAACTGCTTTATAAGATCGTCGGCCTTATTTGAGACCTCCGATCCCGTAATAGCGTCATTTACTTCAAGCAGCTGAACCCAGTCACTTTCGAATCCCGCGCCTATATCATTGCCATGGACGTGTCCCTTGACTGCCTCTTCTATATTTTCACCATTCATGACAGCGCCGACAGCACCGACTATATATGGATTCCAGTTTATCCTGCAGCTGACTAAGGAGGTGGTCGGAGCCACGCCTATCATGCTCTGATTGTAGCCCACATGAAATACCGTTGTCCCCTTTGCGCTTGCTTCTTCGCAGGCGACCGCAGGACCGATGGTATCCGAGTGCTGGGAAATGAGTACACAGCCCTCATCGATTAATTCCGTAGCGAGTTTTTTTTCGGTATTATAATCAGTCCACGTATTAGCGTATTTAACCTTCATTACCGCGTCAGGCATTACGGAACGGACCCCAAGGAAAAATGCAGTATACCCGGAAATTACCTCGGCGTAAGGATATGCTCCGACATAACCAACGACCGCCTCATCTTCAGTAATTGTTCCCGCGTCAACGAGCTCCTTTAATTTCATGCCACCGACTACGCCTGAAATATATCTTCCTTCATATATTTCCCCCATAAATGTGTGGTAATTATTTAATACCGGCGCCTCATTCGCGTTAGCGCACGTAGCCTGGCAGAACTGAATCTTCGGATACTTCTCAGCAACCTTTTTCGCGACAGTTCCGAAACCGAAGCTGTTTGTAAATATTATATCGCAACCGTCCTTAGCGAGGCTTTCTATAGACTCCTCGCTGTTCTCTGTCGGAACATTATTTATCGATTTTATCGTAACCTTATCGCCATATTCCGCTTTAAGCTCATTTTCAGCCCTCTCGAAGTTCGCGGTATATGGGGTCGCGGCATCACCGTCGTATATAAATCCGACCGTGACACTCTCTAAGTCAGTGTCGGCATTCGCTGAACCGTTCAGGCCGTAGACTAAGAGAACAAGCAGGGCAAGAGTAACTATTGTTACGATATACTTTGATATATCTTTCATTTGTCCCTCTCTTTCCGCTCCTGTTCCTTGCGATGATACAGCTCTTCTACGTCGACCTCGCCATTTACGACAAGGGAAATCATAATATCTGCTATCTCAGGGTCGAACTGGGTTCCGCTGCATCTTACGAGCTCTTCAAGGACATAATCAATATCAAGCTGCTTTCTGTATACACGGTTCGCCGTCATGGCGTCAAAGGCATCCGCCACACAAATAATTCTGCCGTAGAGAGGAATTTCCTTTCCCTTAAGGCCGATAGCGTATCCCTTACCGTCGTAGCGTTCATGGTGATATAGGGCGCCCTCGACCACGTGGTCAATGCCGGTGAAATTCTTAAGTATTTCAGCGCCTTTTGTGACATGGGTTTTCATGATAGCGTACTCTTCATCGGTAAGCCTGAACGGCTTATTTAATATCGAATCAGGAATACCTATTTTCCCGATATCATGAAGTAGGGCAGCCTTCCGCAAATTCTCGCATTCCGCTTCCGAAAAACCCATCTTCCTCGCGATCATAACAGAATATTCAGATACTCGCTCAGAGTGCATGCTGGTGTTGGTATCCCTCGCGTCTAGGGTCCTCGCTATGGTCATAATGGTTTCATTTCCCATGCGGACCTGTTCCCTCGCGGCGTTCAGTGTCCTGCTTATCTGGGTTCTGAAAATAAGCCAGGTAAACCAGGCTATGGAGCCCGCTACCACTCCGAAGAAATATCCGAAGAAATAATCGTGATCGTAGAGGGCGTTTTCTTTTATAAATACATTTTTTATCTGCTCGGTTACTCTCTGCTTTTTACTGTCAAGAACCGAAAGAGTAAATATATATTCTCCCGACTTCAGATTCGAATAGGTTATTTCGCCCAATTCAGAGAGAGGAACCTCCGTAAAATCGCTGTCATAGCCATCAAGCTTATATCTGATATAAGGCTGTCTTGCCGTATAGTTAATAACCTCAGGAGTAAAGGCAAGTGTCTTCGCGTCACGGCCGATAGTAAATGGCACTCCGCTCTCTATATTATATTCTACCCCGTCAACCCTTACATTTTTTATATCCATACGGCAGGTGACAAAATCGCTGTCATAATTTCTCGTATTTAGCTTATAAAGGCCCTCGTTGGTTGAAATATAATAATTACTCTCATCATCGGCAAAATTACATGCGTTCGCGGTAATTCCCGTCGTCACGCCCCATTCGGAATCAAGAAGCTCTGTCTTCATATCTTCTTCATTGAGACGGAGTGACTCCGTATCAACAACATAAATTCCCGCGCTTCCCGTAACAAAGGCCTTGCCGTTTTGAGCGAAATTGATATCATAATTATTCGGATACGGAAATTCATTAATGTATGTGAATTTCTTCTCCACGGTCATAAGGCATATTCCATTACTTGTAACCACAAATAAATCGCCATCCGAATTTGTCGGAAGCTTTAAAATAATATTTGACGAAAGTCCGTCTTCCGTAGTGTACCAGTCAGTAATTTCACCGTCTTTTACTACGGCTATACCATCGCCATCAGTACCCGCGAATATGGTTCCATCGCTGTCAGCGGCCAGGCAGAGAACTCTTGCGGTTCCTTCTTCGGTCTTCACCGTATTTATATTACCGGACTTATCAAATATTGTAATTCCACCCGCGCCACCGGCAGCAATTCCGCCCGAATACTTAATTGCGGTTCTCACTTTATTTCCGAATAATCCGTCCGCATCGGTAAATGTCGTCTCTTTTCCGGCTTCTGAAATCTTTGTGATTCCATTTCCGTCCGTGCAAATATATAGATTCCCGTTATCATCCGAAATAATGCATCTTATCCTGATTCCGTCAAATTCACTTGTGAGATTATTTTTTATTTCCGCTGAATTTTTGCCGTCTATTATTACGAGCCCGTTATCAGCCCCACAGTAATATTCATTATCTCCCCATTCCGCGACGGTATTGACGACTCTTGGTTCGACGCCTGCCTCGACAAACATATCCGTTACGCAAAAAGGAGTCATCTTAAGAAGGCCCATCCTCGATGAAGCGAACCAGAGATTCTGCTGGAAATCCATGGTCATATTATCAACAGAATTTCCGAATGTGCCTACATTAAGGGTGGTAAATTCATTATTTTCATCAAAATATCCGACTCCACCATCACCGCATACAAAGGTATATCCCTGTCTCGCTCTGAAATAAATATCATTTATCTGCCCTAAGTTAACTGTAGACAGGGTTTTCGTAAGAGTCGCGGTATCATCTGAAACCTTATATATATCTATTGTGTCATTATTGGTTCCGATATAGACTGAACCATCTTCTGAGAAGGCAAGGCTCGAGTATTGCCCGTTTTCACTTGAAAATGATGAGACAATGTCAAGACCGCTCATAAAATAAACGGTTCCGTCGGAAGTAAGTACTGCCGCATGTCCCTCTCTGTCCGCGTCAACCTTAATGACGCTCTTTATATCGGAATACGCCTTTACCAGGTGGAGACCTCCGGACAAGGAAACAAGAGAAAGGCCATTTGTCGTGCCCACAAGATAATATCCGTCTTCACCGCCTCCTATACTTCTGACAGAATCAGAAGGAAGACCGTCCGATGTTTTAATTACGTTTGTTATTTTACCATTTATGCATATTGAAAGTCCGCTGTCATTGGTACCTATCCATAACCTTCCTTCGGAATCGGTATAGAGACAGTTGACGTTTTTTACGGAGTCATAAGAGCTCATATATTCAAACTGCTGGCCGTTGTAACGGTAGAGTCCGGCATAGGTTCCGACCCAGATGGCGCCATCATTTGTAGACGCGACATCATTTGCCTCGCCGCATGAGAGGCCGTTTGTTCCATTGTAAATGGTCTGGGTATATGAGCCGTATTCGGCAGAATCATCAGCTAATTTATCGCGATTTGGAGGAGCCGCGAAGGCAGTCGTTACATTTACGGAAAAAAGCGTAATAAACAATATAAGGGCAATGCCTGACTTAATGCTGTCTTTTTTGGCCCGTTCCGCAGGCATTCTCCCCCTGATTGTTCTCACAAACTTAATAACCGCGTAAACTATAAGCACGCTGACTGTCTTATCAAGAAACTCAAGGCAGTACTGACCTATTGGGTATCTAAGAATCCCAACGCCACGTTCTGCCAGATAATCTATAGTGGCATCGCCCCATATGTTGCCTGTATATCCATCTCTTGTAAGTATGTTTAACGGGATGGAAATGCCCATAGCCACAAAGGTAAGTATAGAAGCAACAGTCATTGAGCTGAAGAATGACTCGAAGGCCTTCTTCTCGGCAGCGACCCCTGCTATAGCGCCGATAGCTACACTCGCTATCGCGTATGCTACCACAAGAGAATTAAAGAGGATACCTGTGAGAACATTGCTTGCGGCGCCAATAAGGGCAGCGCATACGGGTCCCATGGTATAGCCGGCTAAAATCGTGCCTACTGAGTCAAGCCAGAGTGGAAGTCCCAAAACTACCGAAAGACGGCCTCCCGCGACATTTATAAAAACACAGATAACGGTAAGCAGAATCTGATATATTATATGTTTAACCTTGTTGTCGTTCATATCCTGCCTCCTCTTCTTTTAACTTTTGACTCTCATGTTAAATCAAGGACTTATGCGAAGAGCCGTGAACTTACCACGGCTCTTCAATTGAACTGTCAGTTTACAGTTTAAATTTCTTTACAACGGAATCAAGATCATCAGCGATTACCTGCTGCTCGTGAGACATATCGGATACCTGACTAACTGTACCCGAAACCTCCTCAACGGAGTTAAGGACATTAGAGCTGATGTTTGCGGTATCCTGAGAAGACTCAGCTATATTCTGGATAGCAAGGGATACCTGACGCATGATTTCCTCGACATTTCCGGACATCTCGGCAACCTTCTCCGATATGCTCGCGAAATATTCAGCATCCTTGCCATACTGGCTCGCTGTCTCTGTAAATGTTCCATAATCCGGCATTACGGTATCGGTAACAAATGAGAGAAGGTCCTTCGAATTCCCGGACAGATCTGAGAAGGCTGTCTGCACCTCATTTACCGTGTCCTGGATATTCTTAACGGCTGTTGAAGTTTCGTTGGCAAGCTTACCAATCTCGCTTGCTACAACCGCGAAGCCCTTACCTGCTTCGCCTGCTCTCGCGGCCTCTATAGAAGCGTTAAGTGAGAGAAGGTTTATCTGCTCGGCAATTCCCGCAATGACATCAGCCATCTGGCCGATATTTTCTACAACCTTAGAATTCTCTATACTGTTACTGAGCTCTGTCTCAAACTGGGTTGAAAGCTTCCTTGCCGACTCTATCGCGGTACGGGCTTGAGCCTCGATATCGGCGGCGCGTTTCTTTATCTCCTCCGCTGCCTTAACTGACTCCTCGGTCTCGCCTGCGAGAGAGTCCATAGAGGTCGTAACCTGCTCAGCAGAAGCGTTTACCTCTTCGTTCGCGGCTGATGAGGACGTAGTAGCCTCATTTATATCGGACATATACTTCATAATGTCCTCAAACTTCTGGTTGAGCTCTCCCGAAGCCTGCTCGAGTTCTACGCTCGACGTAGACATCTTCTCGGCGTGATCAGCTATATTTCCAATCATCTGCTTATTGCTTGCGTACATGGCGTTGAGCGCCGTACTCATTTTACCTATCTCATCCTTCGAGCTTACCTTTAACTTGTTAATCGTAAGGTCTCCGGCTTTAAATCCAACATTGCATGCCGAGCCTCTATAGTTACAGTATAAACAAAGTGTTCATAAAATGTCAAGTAAAATCTTAATATTTCTTAATGTTCATGTTTTATCTAATCTCGATTCATTTTTTACAAAAGCAGAGTTTATTTCAACGCAAAATGCCCCGGATTGCTATCCGGGGGCAAAAATTCTAAAGCTTATCTTATCCCAAGCTCTCTGTCTGTTTCGTTTGTTACGCTGTGGGCCTTGATATAGTCCACGACTTCATCGACGGTCGTGAAGGCGAGGCCTACGTAGCTGTCAGCGCACCCGTAGTAAATGGCGATTCTGCCTGACTCAGAATCATGAAGAGTAGCGCAAGGGAAGGTTACGTTCGGCACGAAACCCCGCTCTTCGTAATCCTCCTCAGGCGTGAGAAGGAAGGTCTCACACCGATAGAGGACCTTCGAAGGCTCATTTATATCAAGGATGGCGCCACCGATGGAGTATACATATCCGTTGCATGTCCCTGACACTCCATGGTAGAAGAGAAGCCAGCCTTCGCTGGTCTCAATCGGAGCTGCGCCACCGCCTATTTTAAGTGACTCCCACCACTCCTTGCCGCGGCTCATGAGGTGTCTGTGCTTGCCCCAATAAACCATGTCAGGGCTTTCAGATATAAATATATCGCCAAACGGCGTGTGGCCTGAATCTGATGGTCTTGAGAGCATCATGAAGCTTCCGTTTATTTTCCTCGGGAAAAGGACCGCGTTCCTGTTAAATGGTAGGAAAGGATTCTCAAGCCTTACGAATTTCTTAAAATCCGTCGTCTTCGCTATTCCTATAGCCGCCCCGAAGAAATCCTGGCACCAGATAATGTAGTATGTGTCCTCTACCTTAACCAGTCTCGGATCGTATGCGTATACCGGCATAAATGGCTCGCCCTTCTCATTTTCAAAGGGAATCTTCTCCTTGTCAAATTCCCAGTTTATAGCGTCATGGCTTCTTCCAAGGTAAATATAGGGAATTCCGTTTGTCTGCTCCCCACGGAAAACTCCGATAAATTCGCCCTTATATGGTACCACTGCGCTGTTAAATATTCTCGCGACACCTTCTATGGGATTTCTGCCTATTATTGGATTTTTCGAATATCTCCATACAGGCGCGTTCTTAAGTCCCTCGGGCTTATCCTCCCATGGGATGTTCGCTACAGGATCCGCTAATATTTTTACTTTACTCATTGCATTAAGCTCCTTTGGTTAAAATGTTACGTCACTTCATTTCAAAGAATCAAGATAGGCCCTGTTCTTCTCGATAAGTTCTACTCTCTGCTTTACGCAAAGATTTGAGCGGTATGGGTCGCGCGGCGCGTTAAATACATAATCTATGAGTCTCTCAACCGTAGTCGTCGCGACATGCGTCCTCGTGTCGCTTGACGCGTAGTAGATAAATATCCTGCCGTCCTCTGTTTCAATCGCTCCATTTGTAAATACGACGTTTGAAACATCTCCGACTCTCTCTCCCTCGCGAGGTCCAATAAGAAGACCGCCCGGCTCGGCGATGACCTTTGACGGATCCTTAAGATCGGTCGCGAAGGCATAGATTACGTAGCGAAGGCCGGCCGCCGTATTTCTGACGCCGTGGGCTATATGAATCCAACCCTTATCTGTCTTAATAGGCACGGCACCCTCACCGTTTTTACTCTCGGTAATCGTGTGGTAGCGCCTGATGCTGGTCATTTTCTCTTCATCTATGACAGCGTGCTCTATATCATCGCAAAGGCCAAAGCCTATTCCCGACCCGGATCCGGTATCTATGAAGTCATCCATAGGGCGGGTATAGAAGGCGTACTTGCCGTTTACAAATTCAGGATGAAGGGAGCAGTTACGCTGCTGAGGTGAGTGAAGAGTCTTAAGGTTCGGAAGCCTCTCCCAGTTCTTAAGGTCCTTGGTTCTCACGATTCCCGCCTCAGCTACAGCCGCCGACAGGTCAGCGTTCTTCTTGTCCTTGCTCTCAGAGCAGAATACCCCGTAAATCCATCCGTCCTCGTGCTTGGTGAGTCGCATATCGTAGACATTCGTCTCATCAGGGCAGGTATCGGGAAGCTCGATTGGCTTATCCCAGAAGCGAAAATGGTCCACTCCGGTATCACTCTCAGCCACAGCGAAAAATGATTTTCTGTCCGCTCCCTCAACTCTCGCCACAAGGTAAAATTTACCGTTTAAGTAAATGGCGCCGGGATTAAATACAGCGTTAATTCCAAGCCTCTCCTCAAAATAAGGATTCGTTTCAGGATTTAGGTCATAGCGCCACTCTACCGGTACAAAGTCGCGGGTAAGGACAGGATTTTCATAGCGGTCAAAGATTCCGTTATAAAAATCGGACTTATTATTATTCCTCTCTATCAGTTTCTCCTGTTTTTCTTTCTCAATATAATAATTCGGATGAAGTCCCATTTTCATAGATTTTTATCCTCCAAAATTCTAAAAAGCATCCTTCCGTTATGATAAGGACATTTCCATGGTTCCACGATAGGCTTTGTTTCGTAAGGCTTATTATCCTTGTCGAGTAGCCAGAACCACTCGGAGCCTTTACGTGAATCAATCATGTAGGCCATAATATAATTAAATTCAGCTCCCGCGGCTTTTAAGTATTCCTCGTTATTTTCTTTTTCATAGCCATTTAGGAATCCGTTTACAGCCTCTGCCTGAACCCACCAGACTCTGTCAGTATTTACGACGCCTCTTTCGCATTCCTGAGGAAGCGAATGGCCGTCAAAGGCGGTATCGTAAATATTTTTTGTAAGGACTGAGGTCATTTTACGGGTTTTCTCGATATAGTCCTTATCGCCTAAAACCTCAGCGCCCCAGTCAAGGAGCCAGGCGGATTCTATATCGTGGCCGTAAGAAATTAAGTCTATCAGAGAATTATAATCGTGGTCGAAGAAAACCTCTAATCTGTGTCTTTCCGGATTAAACATTTTCTCTGTAAAAATATCAATTATTTCCCTGATATTTTTCTTTATTTCTTCGCTCCCCGAAACACGCAATAATTCCGCGTATCCTTCATATACATGAAGGAGGGTATTCATGGTGCGGGTCGCCTCAACTCCGTTTTCCGATAACTTTTCGTTCGAAACAGGCGAAAAATCGATATTAAAAGCCTCAAGGTACCCGCCCTCGTCGCGACATTTATCCTCTATTGTATGGTATAAGTCAAGCGCGAGCTTAAGGACTTCGGGATCCTTCGTTATCTCATAATACGCCGCGAGACCATATATCGCGAAGGCCTGACAGTAAGTGTGCTTTGTCGTATCTGCGTACTTTCCGTCATAGGTAAGAGACCATACTACACCGCCATGTTCCCTGTCATAAAAATTATTTTTTAAGAAGAGATAAGCATGATCAGCGCACTCTCTTAATTCCTTATCGCCTAAGATTCTATAAGCCTGAGAGAAAAACCAGAGCTCACGGCTGTTAAGTATGCAGCCCTTCTCGGCTTTTTTATCTAATTTAAGGTCATAATCCATATATCCGTAGAACCCGCCGTACTCATCATCCTTAAGGGCTTCCCAGAAGGGAATCACCACATTTTTAAGATGATTCATGGCTTCCTTTTTTAAGTCCATTAATTTCCCTCCAAATAATAATTTCATCCCTTTACAGCGCCTGCCGCGATTCCATTATATATCTGCTTCTGGCAGGCTATAAAGAGTATCAGGGCAGGTAAGAGTGAAATAATTACACCCGCACAGATAAGGTTATATTTGCTCCCGAGCGGTCCCGTAAATGTATAGAGAGACTTAGAAATGGTCGCAAGCTCAGGCTTCTGTAAATAGAGCTGGGCGCAATAATATTCATTGTAAACTCCGACTCCCTTTAGGATGCAGACCGTGGTTATCGCAGGCTTAAGAAGCGGAAGGAGGATAGACCAATAAACCTTGAAGTAGCTCGCTCCGTCAATTATCGCTGATTCGTCAAGCGATACAGGCAGATTTTCATAGAACTGAATAAATATATAAATCGAAATTACATCGGTTCCGCACATCATGACGACATATCCGTAAAGAGTATTTATAAAATGGAGTGTCATCATTATTTTATAGGTCGCGACCTGCATAGCGATTCCCGGAAGTAAAGCCGCTACGGTAAAAAGGTTCCTGATAAAAGCGTTCCCGTGAAATTTAAATCTGTTAAGTACGTAAGCTAACTGCGAGCCGATTAATATTGAAATAATTAGCACACAGACAACCACTATCGCCGAATTAATAAAGGCTCTTCCCATACCGGCCTTATTAAAGGCTGAGGTGAAATTCCCGAAATAAAGCCAGCTCTTAGGCGGTATCATAACATTAGTGCTCTGATATTCTTCCTCAGTTTTAAATGCGGTAATTACGCAGGAGACTATAGGGAGAATTGATAGGAAGGAGAAAAATACGAGTGAAAAATTTTTCACAACCGTCCAGATATAGTATCCGCCGCTGTAGTGATGCTTACCACCCTTTATGCGCCTTGCTCCTGTCATTTATACCGCCTCCTTTTTTGCCGATTTCATTTCTTTTTTGCGTTTTTTCTTAGCCGCGTAGGTCTCATCCTCCGTATTCGCGTTCCTGTAGAGGAATTTGAAGAAGAGCTTCTGAGCGCCCGAGCAGAGAAGAATAACCACGAGTAGGAATACAGCCATGGCGCTTGCGAGTCCGACCTTCTGGTTTGTATGGGCTATGGTATTCATAGTCGTGAAGAAGGTTCCCGTACCGTTCTGTCCGTTCGTGATTACGAATGGCGCCTCGAAGGCTGAGAGTGAACCGGTTATCGAAAGAATAATATTAAGCGTAACTATAGTCTTGATGCTCGGCATAATAATATGCCAGAACTGCTGCCATTTATTAGCGCCGTCGACCTCGGCCGCCTCATAGAGGGTGTCATCGACTGACATTATGGCTCCTATAAAGAGGACCATGTTCTGCCCGAGGTAGCGCCATACCGACGAATAGACAAGCGACCAGTTATTTACTGCCTTATCCTTTAACCAGTAAGGGGTATTCGCAACGCCAAACCATGAGAGAACTGTATCAAGCACGAAGCCCTTAGTATAGTAGAACTTGAAAATGAAACCGATCGCGATACCGCTTATAAGGTAAGGGAAGAAAATTAACCCTCTCCAGAGGTTCTTAGCCTTAACCGCGCTTGACAGAATAGTCGCAAGGTAGAGGGCCAAGAAAACCTGAACAACAGCGCCAACCATATAGTAAAGCGAAGTTACAAGCGGCGCTATATACTTCTTGTTCGTGAAAATGGTCACATAGTTCTTAAGTCCCACGAACTTCTTGATTCTTGTGTATGTCATGTCATAAAAGCTGTACCTTACCATGGCTCCAAAAGGAAGGTACGTGAACACGATGAGGAGCACAAGAGGGATTATCGAAAATGCCAAGATAACCTTCATCTGCTGCCGCTTCCTTGAGTGCTGCAATGATTTATTCATATCCTGCCTCCAATACATTAAAGTTAGTTACATTGTTAACTTTGAGTTAATTAACTTTATATATACATTATACATCCTTGCGGCCATATGTCATCATTTATTCTTGCTGTTTATCATTTATTCTTGATTTTCTATTGAAAAGCTTGCAAAAAGCGTGTAAAATGGGATTCATACAATAGATAAAGCTAATTAACTTATCGTTAATCTAATCACGTTTTGTTGCGATATTGGAGGGAGCGACGCTATGAACTTCAGAGATAAGCTTTCATGCATGATAAGGTCCCGCATGATGGCGGGCCGTTCAGCCACTATGGATGATATATTTGAGAATATATATGAGTATCCTGATGAAAACAGCTTAAGGCCTGATTCCGGGACGGATATAGCCTATCTTTTGGCCGGCGGGCCATACGAAGCAAGAAGGCCATTTGATATAAGAACCTCGGAAAGCGGCGAATTTATCCTCATTTCCTGCGGCAGAGGAGAGCTTCAAATATCGTCAGGGGCCGAGGCTGTGAATCTGTCACCCGGCATGTTTATTATCCTCTCACTAAAAAACAGATACACCATCACCGCTTCCCTCCTTCCCTGCTCCGGCAGCATCTACGTTATGGGTGGGAGCGGTCTCTCCGCCTACGCAAACGTCCTCGATCGCTTCAGGTTTCGTCCCGCCGAAAGCGGAAGTCTCGCGGTATTAACCTCCCTCACCGATGAACTCGCGGGGTTCGGGAGATACCTGTCAGATTCGGATACGCTTATGGTAAACGGAATAATAAATTACCTTATGAGTATTGAAACAGCCGCTTTTTTAAGTTCAATGAAGCCTAATAACGACAGCATAGATATGCCTGTTTACCTTAAGAAAATGCGCCGGATGATTACAACTGACTACGCTATGCCATTTTCACTCGCCCTCTGTGAAAATGAGTTAAATATTAACCGCTACAGGCTCTGTCGCGAATATAAGGAGGCCTTCCACTGTTCTCCTCTTAAGGACCTTAATCGACACAGACTAGCTGAAGCGAAGCGTCTTCTCTTCGTCACCGACATGCAGATTCAGGAAATAAGCAGCACTGTCGGATATGAAAATGTAACTCATTTTATTAATCTCTTCAAGCAGGAGTTTGACGTAACGCCCGGTGAATACCGGAACAAAGTAAGAAAGGCAGCCGAAGCCGCCTTCCCGAATAAGAATTAATTTGTGGCAACGCCCTCTGTTGACTGGGCATCTGACCACTTTGTATTCCAGTCGTTCATGATATCATCAAATGATTCCGAACCATCGGAAGCGCACTCGATAATCTTCGCCACCTTATCATTTCCACCTGCGTTGATGGCAAGCTCTGAATCGGAGTTGAGTTCGTTCATGAGATCTTCTTCTCCCTCAGGAGCCGGGTCATCTGTGAGGTAGGTTACGTTAAGGGCGTCAAACTGTGAGTAGAGCTCAGGAACCTTATTGTCGCTTGTAGCGATTGGAAGGCCGCCTTCGTTATATGAGAAGCCTGACTGCTCTGTAAACCATTTTACAAAGATCATAGCGGCTTCCTGCTTGTCAGCGTCGATATTAGCGTTGATACCGAAGTTGTAGTCAGGGCCTGCTGAAGCGTACATCTTGCCACCAACACTGACAGGAAATGGCATATATCCTATATCGTCAGCGTTATCACCTGCGCCCTGCATCTGAGGAACAGCCCATGAACCGAGAACCATAGTAGCAATCTCGCCGCGGTTAATCATACCCTTCGAGCCTTCCCAGTCTGTTGTGGTATAGTCATCCTCTGTAAGGCCATCCTTAACTGCCTCATAGAGAATCTTGTATACATTATAGGCGCCTGAACCATCACCCGGATCCGAGAACGGATTTGTTCCGTGGATGAGTCCATCATTTACCCACGCGCTACTGCCGTTTGCTCCGGTGAGATAAGCATCCCACGCGCCCAGAGTCCAGCCTGCGGCGTAATTAGTATAAAGAGGGATAGCGTCAGTGTTATCCTTTATCTTCTTAAGGTCAGCGATAAAATCATCCGGATTCGTAGGAAGTTCCGTAATTCCTGCCTTCTCAAATACCGCCTTGTTATATACGATACCCTGGGCGTTCGCTGTAGTAGGGATTCCGTAAACCTGGCCCTTATACTCCCAGTTATTAATATAATTTACTTCGCTTGCAACATCATCCTTAGTGCCATATGAAAGGAAATATGTAGGAAGCTCAGCCTTGCTGACGGCCGGAATCATCATAATATCTCCCCAGTCGCCACCCTGTAGTCTTGTAAGCGCATCATCTGCGTAATTCGTTATGCCTTCGATATCAATCTTGATTCCCGGATATGTCTTGTTAAATTCCTCAAGATATGTATCCCAGTTTGTTCCGGCATAGTCGCTCGCGAGCATGTCCGTACGGTGTGAGAGCATCTTAAGTTCTACGTTCAAATCCGTACCGGTCTCTCCAAGCTTGATATCCTTGTATGCTATAGTTCCGTCCCCTGTGGATGCTTCGGCACTGCCTGAAGAGCTTGCTGAAGAGCTTGCTGACGCGTTTCCTGACGCGCTGCTGCTTGAAGCGGCTGAGCTTTGTGTCCCGGCTGATGATCCGGTTCCCGAAGCGCTTCCTGATGCCGCGCTGTTTGAACTGCCGCTGCACCCTACAAGAGAAGCTGCCATAACAACTGCCATTGTAGCTGCCATAAGTCTTTTTTTCATAACACCATCCTCCATTAGATAGTAATGCGATTGTTTTGGTTAAGTTGTATCGGGTAAATATAATGTTTCTCGTTAACTTAACTTTAATTCTATTATAAGCTAAATCTTAGTAAAGTCATTATCTATTCTTGTTTTTTATATATGATTCTTGCTATAAAGAGCAAAATTTTAGGGAAGGCGGCCGAAACCGCCTTCCCCAAGAAAGGATGAATTAAACTTGTCAGCAAAGTTAGATTACAAAAGGTACCGCCCTGCCGGCCTTTTTAGCGCTTGCGCGCTCTATTACCCATCCCGGAAGCACAAATTTGCCGGTAGAGTAATTCACGTTCTCTATCTTTCTTATCATAATATGGACAGCTCTCTTAGCCATTCTTGCAGGGTCAAGCGCGTACGTGGTTAAGAACTCCGGGTCATCCCCCTCATTTACATAATTATCAAAGCCCACGACAGAAACATCACCGGGAACCGAAAGTCCTGCCTTCGTAAGCTTCTCTATCAGAATCATGGCCGCTACATCGCAGTTACAGAAAAAAGCGGTAGGCATTTTCCTTGGAAGCTTCAGCTCATCAGCCGAAAACATCAGTCCGTGAATAGCTCTGTCATCTATCTGCTTTGCGGACGATGGATCGAAACCATGGTTCATAAGTGACTTAACGTAACCTAAATAACGCTCATCTATACTGTTAGTCGCGTGTAAGGTACCGACGTAAGCTATATCCTTATGACCTAACGAAAAAAGATAATCTGTCATCTGCGAGCCGCCGAGTACGTTGTCCGAAACAATGGAGTCGAACTTTCCGCTCTCGGAATCAGCGTCAAGGAAGACAAGCGGCACATCAGCCTCAGTCATAATTTTATCTCTGTATGAGCGTACAAATGTGCCCATTACAACGAGCCCCTCTACGCGACGACCATGCAGGAGCTTAGGAACCACGCCGCCCTCCTCGGATTGATTGTTTATAACCTCAAGGAAGGTCATGGAGCCCCGTTCCGCAGCCCGCTTATTAAACTCCTGATATAAGTTCCAGTAAAATGACTGCTCTCCTTCGAGGAATCTCTCAGCCACAATCACGCCTATATTATGAGGTTTACCGGTAATCTCTCTCGCCTCTGACTTCTTATAGCCTCTTGACGCGGCAAGCTTAATTATCTCGTCTCTAAGCTCCTCGCTCACGCCCTTCTGGCCGGACAAGGCCTTAGACACGGTAACGGTACTGACCGATAATTCCTTTGCGATGTCAGACATTGTGACCTTTTTAGCCATTCTACCACCTCGGTTCATTCTCTTTTCCTTAAATAAAGGGAGGTAAAAACCTCCCTATTAGTTTACTTTATAAAAGTTCATTTGTCAATTGTTAATTAGCGAAAATTTCAGTTGACTTGTGAATTTCCTTCTGTTATGATTGTCTTGTTCATTAAGTTAATATTACTCTTATTAGCATAAGGAGAATACGATGATTTCTTATAATGACAGTACAAAAACCTTCAAGCTTGACACACCGGGCACAAGCTATGTTATGGTCCTGATTGACGAAGGTAAATACCTTGGCCACGCTTATTACGGAAAGAAAATAGCGGACGACGATGTGAGGTTCCTAACAAGGTTCGAGGAGAATCCATTTACTCCGGGAAATAATCCGGCCGAAAAACAGGGCTTTTTTGATGTATTTCCTATGGAGTATCCATTCGGCGGCACCGGCGATAACAGGGCAGCGTGTATTAATGTCATCGATAAATTCGGTGGAGAGGGTCTGGAACTAGTATATAAATCCCACAAAATCATTGACGGAAAACCTGATATTCCGGGCTTGCCCGCTTCATTTTCAAAAAGGAACGATACCGGCGAAGGCACCGCTAAAACTCTAATAATAACCTTAACCGACGAAATATTATCTCTTGATGTTGATTTGTATTATTCGGTCTTTGACGATGTGGACGTAATTACCCGTTCTGTAAGAGTTCATAATGCCGGAAATGATACCCTGTTCTTAACAAGGTGCCTTTCGGCCTGCCTTGATATGGATGCGGCGAGCGGTGAGAAGGCGCTATCATTTTATGGAACATGGGCAAGAGAGCATCAGATAGAAATCCGGGATATCACATACGGCGGAGAGGTTACAGGTTCACTTCGTGGTGAGGAAGGTCATGATTCCACGCCTTTTATAGGAATTCTTTCAAAAAACGCCGATTATAAGTGTGGAGATGTGTACGGCATGAATCTTACCTACTCCGGTGATTTTCTCGGAAGCGTAAAGAAAAACGCTTTTGACAGCTGCCGGGCTGTAATCGGAATTAACCCGGAACATTTTACCTGGAAGCTTAATCCGGACGACTCTTTCTACGCTCCTGAAGCCGTACTCACATTTTCAAGTGAAGGTCTCGGGAAAATGAGCCGCAATTACCATGACTTCTACCGCATGCATTTAATAAGAAGTCCTTGGCAGTTTAAGGAGAGGCCGGTTTTAATCAATAACTGGGAAGCTACTTACTTTGACTTTGATTCCGATAAACTTATCTCAATTGCGAAGGAAGCCGAAAAAGCCGGAATAGAGCTTCTTGTCTGCGATGACGGGTGGTTCGGCCACCACAGGAATCAGCCAAGCGGAGACTTAGGCGACTGGTTTGTAAATGAAGCGAAAATTCATGGCGGTATCGATAAATTAGCTAATGAAATTAAAAGCTGTGGTCTTAAGCTTGGCCTCTGGTTTGAGCCTGAAATGATTTCATTTGAATCTGATCTCTATAAGGCTCATCCGGACTGGGTCCTTTCGCTAAAGGGGCGCGCGCCGTCGGCTTGTCGAGATCAGTATGTGCTCGATTTCTCGAATCCGGAGGTTGTTGATTTCATCTATGGTGAAATGGAGAATGTGCTTAAGTCCGCTCCTATAGCATATCTAAAATGGGATATGAACAGACCGCTGTCTGATGTTTATTCAAATTATCTGCCTCGTGACGAGCAGCGTGAAATCTGGCACCGCCATGTTCTTGGTGTCTATGAGATACAGGAGAGACTCGTAAATGAATTTCCTGAGCTTCTTATAGAGAACTGCTCTTCGGGCGGGGCGAGATTTGACGCAGGAATGCTTTACTACAGCCCTCAGATCTGGTGCTCTGACGATATGGATCCGATTGAGAGACTTATGATTCATGAGGGAACGGAATTACTTTACCCGATTTCAAGCATGGGATCACATGTCTGCAAGGAAAAGAACGATATCACCGGCAGAGTGGTTCCTTTTGAAACGAGAGCTCTATGCGCTATGATTGGAACATTCGGCTATGAGCTTGATATTACTAAGCTTTCGGAAGAGGATCGGGCGAAGATTCCGGAGCAGATTGCCCTGTATAAGAAAATTCAGCCACTTATTTTAAGCGGTGACTATTACAGAATCGCTTCATACCGGGAGACAGGTAAAATTTATCCCGGGGCGACAGGAGCCTATGACTGCGTGATGGTTGTGGCGAAGGATAAAAAAGAAGCTATTGTACTCTATGTCGGAGGCTTGGCGAGGCCGAATTCTAAGAGTAAGAAAATAATCCTTGATGGGCTTGATCCTGACGCGAATTATGAAATTACTCCTATTACTCTCACAGGAAATCCGCCTGATAAGAAATTCTCTGCCCACGGAAGCACACTCATGAACGCAGGAATGCTGATCCATCCGGAGAATAAGGATTTCTTTGCGGAAATGTTTATATTAAAGGTGAATTAAACGAAAGGCAGGGCTTAACGGCTCTGCCTTTGTTCACGCAAATTATCCGGCGAATATTATAGAATTCCGGCTTTCTCAGCTCTTTTTATTATAGGTTCCCGCTGCTTCAGCCAGATATGACCTTGCCTGCTCCGGAGTAATGCTGATTCACTCAAAGAGCTTGAAGAGCACTTTCATGATGATATAGACGATTATCTTGAAATGTGCAAAGGAATCGGTAAAACGATTAACCAGTTTGTTAACGAAGCAATAAATGAGAAGCTTGCAACTACAAACTTCTCATATAAATAGAATCAAGCCTCCCTTTCGGGAAGCATCACCTCGTGATGCACCACAAATAATAATTTTATCGTAAATTCCGTTCCGCCTTTCTCAATCATACATTTACCATCCATAGCGGCCATCATTTTCTTAATATTCATGAGGCCGATATGGTTGGTATCAGAGACGGCGCCATCGGTTCTTATGGAATTTGATACGGAAATTCCGGCGAAGCCTTCCTCGTATACAGTCTTAATTATTACCGGATTTTCCTTATCGGCATATTTTCCTATATTAGAAATTATATTATCTATCAGACGCGGGATATAATCGCGGTAAAAGTTTATATTTACATCCTTGAAATCTACATCACTTGCCGTCTTATATCCCGAGTCTGACAGAAAACCAATCATTTCTGAAAGCGGGTCATAGAGTACATCCTTTATTTTAGACTTTTCGCAAACAATCTCTCCGCCCTTACCTGTAACGAGCGAATATTCAAAGAGCTGGTCGGAGAGATTTTTCATCTGCTTCGCCTTTTCATTAATCCTGCCGATATATTCCCACATTTTATTATCGTCTTCATACTTTCCCTTAAGGAGAAGGTCGGTATATAAGAGAATGGAAGTGAGAGGTGTGCGTAAGTCATGCGACATGCCGGTGACAAGTGTCTTCTCAGCCTGGTGCATGGCTTCTTTTTCTTCAAATTCCTCCTTCAGAGAATTTTTCATCTGATTTATGGATTTAGCGAGCTCCGAAAACTCATCATTTCCTGCTACGCTCACATTATGGGCGAGGTCGCCGCCTTCTAGGACTTTTACATCACTGTCTATCTTTTTAACATATTTAATTTTGCTCCTTATGGCAAGAAGCATAATTAAAATAAATATTACCGCAGCGCCCGCAATAGCAATAAATTCAATATAAACATAGGCATTATATGAATAAAAGCCTGTGACGTATACCTTGCATTCACCATCCGCGAATGTCACAAGATAGAATTTTCCACTAAGCTCGCTTTCATCGGTATCGTTATAGGTGAAATATGAGCTGTCATTATCGTCTTCCCATGAATTATAAGTAAGCTCGCCATTTTTTATTATGAAAATGCTGAGAATATTCTGGTCATCCACCCATTTATTTAATTTATCCGTATCACCGGAGCTTACCCCATTCGCGTCCACGTATTTCTGCAATTTAGCGATATATTTTCTGTCCATTCTCCCCGAATAATCGGTAGTATTGTAATAATAATCCGCGGCATAATTTCCAATCTTATAAAATGCAAGAAGAAATAATCCGGCCGCAATAAGAGCAAGGATTATCACTTCGAACATTTTGCGGGAGACCGATTTATAAGTGCTTTTCAAATCTATAACCCTTTCCCCATACGGTTTTAATCATTTCGGGATTCTGCGGATCCTTTTCTACCTTAGCCCTGATTTTATGGATGTGGACCATAACAGTGTTACTGTCGGTGTAGCTGTATGGTTCGTTCCATATAAGCTCATAGAGCATTTCGGCCGAGTAGATCTGATTCGGGTGGTTCACCATAGCGAGCAGCATCTGATATTCCACGTCCGCAAGATCGACAGGCTTACCATCTACAAGGACTTCGTTAAAATGAAGGTTTACTTTTAAGTTGCGGTAGGTAAAATATTCCTCGCCGGCAGGCTCTGCCTCACCTCCCTTTCCCAGGTAGACCTTGTAGCGCCTTAGAAGAGCCTTTATTCTTCCCAGAAGCTCCGCATATGAAAATGGTTTAGTGAGGTAATCGTCGCCACCTGTCATTAGTCCCAGCAGTTTGTCGGATTCCTGGGACTTTGCCGTAAGAAACAGAACGGGAACATTTGATGTTTCGCGTATTTTCTCGCAGGTTTGAAGCCCCGAAATCCCCGGCAGCATGATATCAAGAATAACAAGCTCTGTTTCGTCTGTAAGGAGCCTTAGCCCTTCTTCGCCGCTCCCGGCTTCGGTCACGGTATAATTTTCACTTGACAGAAGCTGTCTTATTCCCTCGCGGATGTCCTTGTCGTCCTCTACTACTAAGATGTTGGCGTTTGTCATCACTTTCTCCTAAAAATTAGAGTAAATAAATCCCGGTTCGCTGAATCCCGACAGTAAGAGGCCTCCGATATATATAATAACCATAATCGTGAAAAAGCCTATGGTATATTTTATATATTCCTTACTCGTCACTGTCTTTAATATCATGGTAAAAATTGTAGATACTTTCATTTAGTAACACCCAGCCTTCCTTCCAAGGATGAACAGAATCACTCATAACATAAGGTACGTAATCGTAGTAGGAGAGATCGCTAACTTCAGCGCCATAACGCTTTGAAATGCTCCTAATCTTCTCGTTAAATAATTCCCGCTTGTCACTCGAGAGCCCTGTCCTGTCGTACCAGTAGCCGTTAAGAGGCTGAATTATGAGGAGTGGTTTAATATTTTCAGCCTTACATATCTCAAGGAACAGCTTAAGGTCTCCGTATTCCTCACTTACATCCATCCGGTCGAAATCATGGGCGCCAACCATAGTATCATATTTCTTCCTATATGTTTTATACCACATTTTGTCCGGAATATAAAGGGGGTTATCGGAATCTTTTAAACTTGATTTGTAGGCCCTGAATAAAAGCGCCTCAAAATCAACCGCCCCATCGGTAGTGTAGCTGCTTGCGATAGTTTGCGTAGTTGTGGACTCCTTGTAAGCTTTTCTTGCCGCGATAAGGTTTGTGCGGACTTCGGTTTTAATGTCGTCTTCGTATTTGCCCTCTATGGCAAGTGTCACAGGGTTTTTCGTATTATCGATATAGACAGCGTTGTAAGCCTTTACACGTTTAAGCTTCTTGCTGTCATCCGCTAAAAGTGTTTCGACCCGGGCGGCAATGCGGTTTTTTAATTTTGCCGGGATATTGTTATTCTGCAAGAGGCCTATATAAGCCGTGTCAGAAAACCTGTACGAAAACTGATTCCTGTCGATTTTCGTTCCGAGAAACCACGTAGGAGAGATGATGAGCACAACCTTGTTGTTAGAAATATGCGGCGCAAGGGCTCCTAAGTTTATAGTGTGTATGAATGTCTGGCTGAAGGCTTCACCTATTGTCATAACATTTAACTGGTCCTTTGTGAACATATTTCTGAGGTGGTACTTGCTCTTTCTCTGATGGCCGAACTCCGATGAACCGAATACCAGCATGGTATCCTTGTCGATGTTTTCGATCAGCGCTTCAGTGTCTTTATCCTTGTACTGGTTGTACCATGTTTTGAATGCGCCCGTCTTATCATAGAGGTCGTTTGAGAAAACATATCCCCGTACACAGCCGGTAAAGCCTATAAATAAGGCGAAGGCCGTAATAAACGCAGCGATTTTTTTCATTATTCCGCCTGCTTCTTTATTACTATTTCTATTATTTTATTTGGTGTATCCATCTGCTCGCGAGTGAATTCTGATGGGGCAATAACAACTCCCAGCTTTTCCTCGATATCAGCCAGAAGTTCCATGTAGCCCAAGGAATCAATCAGATTCTCTTCAACAATATTTATATCGCGATCTTCTTTAACTACGTCATCCTCACAAACTTCAGACAAAATACTAAGTACTGTTTCTTCCATTTTTAATAAATCTCCTTTTTGTAAATATCAAGGTAAAAACTTCATGATTCTTCCCGAGAAAATAAAGAATCCGAAAAATACAAGGTTCATGGTGGTAAACCAGGAAATTATCCTGTACCACTTATCTTTTTTGTGGGCCTTATGAAATTTACTCTTTTTCTGATAAACCTCAGTAATGGATAATAATGTCGCGTGGTAAAGGCCGTAGGCTATATAGTATGATGTGAGTCCGTGCCAGAGGCCCATGATTCCCATATTTACAAAGAAAGCTATGCAGGCGATAGTAAGTCTGCTCCTTATCTTCTTTGTTTTCATAAGGCCCATCGTGACTCGTGAAAATATATAGTCACGGAACCAGTGGGACAGTGTTATATGCCATCTGTCCCAGAATTCTTTTATGTCGCAGCTAAGAAAGGGCTTATTAAAATTATCGGGAGTTTTTATTCCGAAAATATATGAGCTCCCGACTGCCATCAGGCTGTATCCCGCAAAATCAAAGAAGAGATAGAGCCCGTAGGTGTACATATAAATAATCCCGCTTTTAAGCGAAATATCCATACCGTACCAGGTCATAAGCTGGTAGAATGTTTTCGCGATAATTACTTTATATAATACTCCGAGAAGTATTTTAAATAATCCCTTTCCGGCCAATTCAAGGTATTGGCTCCGAGGTAAGGGATTATTTATATCGGAATCAAACCGCCTGCTCCTGTCTATGGGACCACTTGTTACAACCGGGAAGAAAATCATCATGTAAATATATGAAAATGGCGATATTTCCTTTATCTGACCATCATATATTTCTATAATTACCTGGGCCGATTTAAAGGTCATATAGGAAATTCCGAGGAATCCCAAAATTCCGTTTCCTGTTACCGAGGTAACTTTGTAGGTGACAAGCGGAGATATGCTAAGCAGGAGAAATAAATAATAAACGCCTGCCTTGCGGCCATACCTTTCACGTACTCCGGTATATATAACCGCGAGCACGTGTTCGAACATTATATATAAAATCATGTAGAGGAGCGCTTTGGTTGTGCCGCCCATGGACATGATAATAAAAAATACCGATACGAAGAATCCATAAATGTGGATAGGCTTTTCCATAAGTCCCAGAATAAAGGCTGGAATTGAAAGAATAATAAGCCATATAAAAAACTCGGTATCAACAAACAGCTGCATTTACGGTCTCCTTAAGCCTCTTGCGGTCTATTTTACCGTTTAACGTCATAGGAAATTCTGACATAAAATTTATTTTCTTAGGCACCATATATGAAGGAAGCTTTTTCCTTAATTCATCGCGGATGAATTTTCTTCTGGCGTAAGAGGTATCATCATTATTTTGAACTATGTAAGCAGCAAGTGAGTGTATCGCTCCATCCTTAAGCTCAGGGAATACGGCAGCGTTACTGATTCCGTTAAGGGCCTGTAAATTATTTTCTATGTCGCCTAATTCTATACGGTATCCGTGGAACTTTATCTGGTTATCCATCCGGCACTTATAATAGACCATGCCATCCTCATTTACATAACCGAGATCACCGGTCCGGTAGGCCTTCAGTCTTTCGGAATTAGTGAAAAAGCGCTTTAAGGTCTGCGTATCATTTTTATAATATCCCGCGGCTGTTGTATTGCCTGCGATTATTAGCTCGCCCTCAACACCTGCGGGAAGCCTCTCCTCGTTTTCCGCGACGGCGTAAATATAGGTTCCGGGCTTTGCTTTTCCTACAGGAAGATTCTGCCCTTCACTAAGCATTTTATCGGTTATTTCAGTTGAAGTTACGCATACTGTGGTCTCTGTCGGGCCGTAAGTATTTATTATTCTTGCTTCGGGAAATCTCTCTCTCAATTTCCTTGCCGTCGGGACTGTAAGGGTCTCGCCGCAGAAGAGAAATGTATTTAACTCCTCTAATGTACTTTCGCAAAAGAGGTCGCTTGAGAGGCAGAGGTCAGCGAAGGATGGCGTTGAAACGAAGTAATTTATTTTCCCTTCTTTCATATAATTAATGAGCATTTTCATATCACGCAAGAGGTCGTGATCAACTGACCAGATTGTTGAACCTGTAGCAAGGCCTGTATATGTATCCATTACTGAAAGGTCAAAGGAGAACGGAGCCTGGTTTAAAAATACGCCCGCCTTTCTGTTTATAAGAGTAACCGACCAGTCGAGATAATTTTCAAGGGAGCCGGTTGTTATCATAACTCCCTTAGGCTTCCCTGTACTACCCGAGGTGAAAATGATGTAATGTGTGTCATTTTTCTTGTTTCTTAAGGTGTCATTGACGAGAGCCGGCTCATTTTGAAGAATATCCTTAATTCTTAATAAGTCAATAACCTCAGTAGTATCCAATATATTTAAGGGCTCGGTCGCGATAATAAACGGTGAATTTACAGTACATGCTATATCGCGTATTCTCTCCGCCGGCATATTCGTATCCATCGGCACGTAGGCGTGGCCTGCTCTCACGCAGGCTATAAAGGCTGTCCACATATAGATATTTTTATGGCCGTAGACAGGAATAGGTTGTCCCTTAGCAAGGCTCTGCTTGCTGATCCAGGCAGCCAGCCTTCCTGATTTCTCCCACAGCTCGCCGTAAGTAATGCTGCCGCTTCTGAAGTGAAAAGCTATCCTGCTTGGGTTCTCTTTCGCGTGTATGCTTATTTCTCTGATTATATCCATCTAAAACTCCTTCGTGGTTCATTTAACTACTGTAAAGGAGTATACAACATGAACCTTAACAGAACATGGTGGGAATCTTAACAGTTCTTAATACAAAAGTAAAAGCAGGGCTGAAAAGCCCTGCTTCAATAATACAAAATCAGATTTTTACTCTCTCGTAAATACCGGTATAACATCAATTGGCGCGTCAACTGTGATGGTCTTACCGCCCTCTACAACTTCGCCGGTCTCATCGTTTGTCCACTTTCCGGCAGGAAGGTAAACCTCACGCTTAGTTTGTCCTAATTCCAGTATCGGAGCTACGAGATACTTATCACCAAACATATACTGGTCATTCAGGTCGTAGCACTTAGGGTCATCAGGGAACTCATAGAACATGGCGCGGTAAATAGGCGCACCTGTTTCGTGAGCTTCCTTCATAAGCTTCTCAAGGTATGGCTTAAGGGCCCATCTCTTCTCGAGGAACTTCTTCATAATCTTGAAGTTTTCTTCGCCGTAGCTCCAAAGCTCATTGTCACGGCCTGTGAAGAGGTAGCCGCCGCCATAATCATGCTCGGTATCGTAGACAGGTACGTCATGAGGGTCCCTGTCGCCGTGCATCCTGAGTATCGGTCCGTATACGGCCCACTCATACCAGCGGATAAGAAGCTCCTTAAATTCGTCAGTCTCCACATTTCCCCACATGAAACCGCCGATATCTGTAGTCCACCATGGAATGCCGGCGATTCCCATCTGGATAGCTTCGACAACAGAATTCCTGAATGCCTCGAAGGTTGACTGTATATCGCCTGACCAGAGGAGGGCGCCATACTTCTGGCTGCCTGCCCATCCTGAACGCACAAGGTTTGTCACAGGTAAATGGTCCGGATTCTCCTTAATTACCTCGCTCTCACCATCATAAAATGCCTTAGCGTAAAGGAGTGGATAAATATTTGAGCAGCTTTCGGCAGGTCCTATAGCATAACGGTCGATATCGTAATCATATACAGCCATATCCGGCTCTGAATTATCAAGCCAGAATATATCTATACCGTAATCATAATAATTCTTCTTGCAGATATCCCAGACATATTTTCTTGCGTCAGGATTTGTTACATCTATTAAGAGGCAGTCACCCTGATAGTCATAGGTTTCTATAGAACCGCGGTCGGTTCTCGTGAGATATCCCTTTTCATACATTTCGTTGAAATGTATCGACTTTCTGTCAACGCTAGGCCATACCGAAACCACGACTCTGGTTCCGTTTGCGTGAAGCTCATCGCACATAGCCTTAGGATCCGGCCAATATTTTTTATCAAACTGCCAGTCTCCCTGCCTCGTCCAGTGGAAGAAATCTATAACGATAACGTCAAGCTTTATTCCTAATTCCTTATATTTTCTGGCGACAGAAAGTACCTCGTCCTGAGTCCTGTAGCGGAGCTTGCACTGCCAGAGCCCGAGTAACTCAGACGGCATAACAGGCGCTCTTCCGACAGTTCCCGTATAATTTTCTATAATTTTCGCAGGCGTATCAGCGACAGTTATATAATAATCCATCTGTCTGGTTGATTTCGCTACCCATTCAGTCATATTTTTACCAAATGTGGCGTTTCCGACAGCAGGATTATTCCAGAAAAATCCATAGCCTAAATTGCTTAATACAAATGGCACTGAGGTCTGGGTATTCTTCTGCGCAAGCTCCAGAGTACAGCCCTTAATATCAAGATAAGCCTGCGGATACTGGCCCATGCCGTATAATTTCTCACCATCGTTAGGTTCGAAGCGGACAGTTAATTTATATTCGCTCGCGCCGAGAATTCCCGAAAATTCACGATTAACCCTCTTAAGGGCGGCTGTGGACTTATTCTCCGTACCGAAGTAATTACTGTAATATTCCCGAAGAATCTTCTTGCCATCCTTGTAAAATGTAACGACACCGGCTGCGTTCACATGGGCCTTTATCTTCCCATTTACGATGTCAGCTCCGGCATTCTCTGCTTCGATAGAAATGTTCGCGCTAACCTCCTTAACAGGTTCCGTTAAGGCCCAGTCCTCATCGGTAAAGCTCATCGCCTTAGTCGCGCGCACACGAAGAGAATCCTCTCCCCATGGCTCTATTCTAAGGATTTCACCCTGGTGACGGGCTGTAAGCGCATTTCCTTCCTTTGCAAAATACATATCAAAACCTCACTTTCATAACAAAAGAACTCTGCTATTATTAACAATAGCAGAGTCCCGTGAAAATTTCTATCGTAAAAAGTCCACTTAGAATGCGTAAATATTCGCTACCATTAAAGCCTGGTTATCTCAATTCCATTTTGAAGACAACCGGCATTTCTCCATCCTTCTCGCAATGGATATGGATGCCGTCTTCTTCTGTTTTAAATGACACCGGGCCATCGAAGCCTAAGGCCTTAACCCCGTCAACTATTAGGGAGGTTCCCTCCTTGCCCCAGTCAGCAAGCGGCTTGAAGGACTTAATCACATAATCACCTGTATCTGAAGGCTTCATAGCGATCGCGTACATTTTACCGTGAGAAACCGTAAAGCGGAAATCTTCACTTGTAAACTGCTTCACATCGCCGTCACTAAAGCCTCCCTCATGAACCTCAGTCGGTCCTTCACCGTAAACTCTCCAAGTCTTAGAATCATAGATAGCTTCACCGTTTACGGAGAGCCACTTGCCTATCTCGGTAAGGACCTTTGTCTCTTCTTCGGTGATTGAGCCGTCTCCCTTAGGGCCGACATTTAAGAGCATATTTCCGTTCTTGCTTACTACATCAACGAGATCACGGACAATATCGACAGCCTTCTTATATTTATTGTCAGGCACATAGCCCCATGAATTAAAGCCGATCGCCGTATCAGTCTGCCATGTAAATGGCTTTGCCGAAGCAAATTGTCCCCTCTCAATATCCGGAACCCCTGCGCCGAAAATTAATTCGTCGTGCTTATAATTTACCACGCCAGCGGCTCCTATCTCGTCCATTTTATTATAATAATAGGCGACAGCCTTACGGACATATGGCCTCATGGCCGCGTGCTCTATCCACCAGTCAAAGTAGAGAACCTCAGGGTGGAAGCGGTCAACTATCTCACAGGTCCTTGCGAGCCAGTCCTCCATAAATTCCGTGCTCGGCTCAGGCTTAGCGAATATATCAAACTGCGAAGTGTAATACATATAATTCGATGGCCAATATAAATCACCGCGTTCGAATTCTCCCTTAATGTCGCTGTCAAAATTCCTTCCGTCTCCTAAGAACCACCAGTGCTCTATTCTGTGAGAGCTTGTTCCGAAATGAATTCCCGCCTGCCTGGCTGCCTGCTCGAGTTCAAATGTAGTATCTCTCTTAGGCCCCATCTCGAAGGCATTCCAATGAGAGAGCTTACTCTTATACATCTGGAAACCGTCATGGTGCTCGGCTACGGGAACCATATATTTAGCGCCGGATTTTTTAATTAAATTAATCCAGGCCTCAGGGTCAAATTTCTCACCCTTAAATAATGGAATATAATCCTTATACCCCTTCTCTGTGTGGGGCCCCATAGTTTCGATATGGTGCTTATATTCCGGCGTATCCTTTAAGTACATATTTCTGGGATACCATTCATTCGCGAATGCCGCCTGAGAATAAACTCCCCAGTGGATAAATATGCCGAATTTCGCTTTTTTATACCAGGATGGAACCTCATACTGAGAGAGAGATTCGTCGGTATCCTTGTATTTTCCGTTTGAAATAACGGAATTAATTCTGTCAATTTCCGCCTTTAAATCGTATGACATAATAATCACCCCATTACATTATATTTATTCGTTCTTTAGCTGCTTCCTGAATTCCGCCGGACTCACACCCATAGTCTGACGGAATTTTTTACTGAAATAATCAACGTCATTGTAGCCGGTTTTTTCGGATATCTCGTATATTTTTAAATTCGTCTCTGTCAGTAATTTCTTAGCTACCTGAAGACGGACATCATTCACGTAAGAATTAAAGCTCTTACCTGTCGCCTTAGCGAATACCTTACCAAAATACACACTGTTATATCCAAAAAGCGGCGCCACATTTTCAAGAGTTAAATCGCCCTCGTAATTATGCTCTATATAATTAACAACATCACTTATCGTGCTGCTGGCTCCGTTCTTCGACCGGATAATTCTTATAGCGTTTTCACTCCTGTCGGAAATATATTTGAATATCTCATACAGATAAAAGCGATTATTTACATAATCAATCATTTCCGCGTTATTAGGAAATACTTCGCCGCACTCCGCGTAGGCGCGTGACAGTTTCTCCTTCATGGAAATTAACATATCGGTCACGAGAAGTCTTATCTGAGCCTCACTGTTGGCGCTCGTCATAAATACCTTCTCTGCGCGGTTTATGGTTTCCATTGTCTTTGCGGCATTTCCGGCGGAAATAAAACCCGCCAGGGAATCGGTTATTTTTTCCTGTTCCTCTTTAGTAACGAGGTGGTCTCCACTAGCTAGCTCAGGCAGGTTCATGTAGCCGAAAGTATGAAGATTCTTCGGGCAGAAAAATCTTCTTGCGACTAATTTCATCGCCTCATCGAAGGACACCTTAATTTCCTCAGGGCTGTCTACAACTCTGCCGTAGCCTGAGAAAATAGAGTCAAGCGGGCTGTCCTCCTCAAGGCTTCTGCTCCTGTATTTATCTATAAATACATCAAACCGCCTTACGGCATCCTTTGATTTTAATAAAATAACCTGCTTGCCTTCTATCTCAGTGTGCTCTAATTCCTTCGAATTAATTACCGCGGTTAATAATTCGTACAGGTCATAGGTTGTAGCGTTCCTGTCCGTATGGTAGGTTTCATAACAGACAACCTGATAGCAGTCAGCCACGAGGTCAAAGTCCTTAAGAGCCTGCTCATTTGTCATAGCGCCTGTAATTAATTCCGTTATAACAGTGTCGCGGGCTTTGGTTTTAATGAGTGAAATATTTCCGGCCTTATTTTCTTCCTTTTCTATTTCACCCTTAATTCTTGTTATTACTTTTGTAAGCTCATCCTCATCGACGGGCTTAGTCAGGTAATCTGTTACGCCGAACCTTATTGCTGCCTGGGCATAGGAAAAATCAGAATATCCTGAAAGGATAATAAATCTACCCTTAAAGCCGTCTTCCCTTGCCTGTCTGATAGCCTCTATGCCGTGAACCTTCGGCATATTTAAGTCGATCATTACGACATCGGGATTTTTCTCCGATATTTCGCTAAGGACCTCTTCCCCGTTTTTTGCCTCACCTATGATGTCAAATCCAAGCTCTTCCCACGGAATGATGACCTTCAGTCCTTCCCTGATAGCCATCTCATCATCCGCTATAAGCACCTTTTTATTCATCTGTCAGACTCTCCCTGTCATACTCGCAAACTTCGTCATACCCAAACCTCTTGCATTCCCTGACCGCTTTCTCGTAGTATTCGTTAAATGTATCGACGCTCGAAGCGAAAACCATTTTCCAGGAATAATTAACCAATTTACTCTTTACGGCATCACGCATTTCAACTATCTCATTCGGTTCGCCCTTCGATAGGTCTGACGATCCCGGATGAATAGCGAATTTATTGTTCTTAGTGAGGTAATCCATGGTATTCTTAGCGTCCATATGCTCCTGCCAGTCGGTTAGAAGCGGCGAATATGAATACTTCTGGACCGAATCCCATAAATAATACGAATATGGATTTCCTTTACTGTCGGGCTCCTTAAAGTTAACCGTGTTAAAATTAAGCTGCGACACGCCGTCACGGAAGGTTCCGGTCGACGCGTCTTTAGGGATCTCCACGTTCTCTTTTTTTATAAGAGTTCTCTCACCATACGTAGTGAGCTCCGGACCGTTTTCACTAAGCTGCCAGCACATGCCGAGAGGCCCTGCGCTGCCTCCGTCGGTGTTTGCTTCGTTTGAATATACTCCCTCATCAGTATACAGGAAAGTGATAAAATCCGCAAGTCTTTCCACATCCTTTGCCCTGCTTCCGACCGCTATAAGCTTCTTCGGGTCGCCGAAGGGAAGACATCCGTTCTCGTATATCTTCATATCAGCTATATCAAGTGGCATGAAGCCCTTACCCTGCGATGTATGGAAGGCCGTGTTATAAGCGGACTGCCCGAGGAACGGCCATGGGCTGTAAAATATCGCTCCGTCCTCGTATTTTTCATAGACATCCTGATATGAATTATTCTTACTCTGCGGGTCGACAAGTCCCATCCTATAGGCCTTGTTATAAAACTTAAGTACCCTCATATATGGAGAGTCTTCGGCCAAGAAGTCATAAACATCGCTTCCATCAGCCGACACCAGCAAAAAACCATGCTCATCATATCCATAGAAGCAGCATGGCTGTTTCGCGACCATCATAAGGTTTCCATCCCAGTCAGGGAAGAAGGAAAAGGCGTAGGTCTTCTCCCCGCTGTCAGAATATGGATGGTTCTCCTGCATTTCCTTGAAAATGGGTAGCAGGTCCTCCAAGGTTCCGACTTCCGGATAGCCCAGCTCCTTATAGTAATCCCACCTCACGTATGGAGCGAATGATGGCTCAAGGACATCCTGCGGAGTATCCGCGCTCATGGTTGAAATGTTCCCCGGAGCGGCATAGATACCATCAAGGCCATCATTCATGTACTCTACAGCCTTGCCGTACTTATCCATAAGGACAGTATTATCAACGTAGTCAGAGATATCAGCCAGGAGCCCTCTTTTTACAAAGCTCTGAAGCTTCTCGTTCTCTCCCGAAAATATGACAAGATCACCGATATTCCCGGCAGCGGCCCTTATCTCCATCATGGAGCTCCCATCCGCCTTGAGGTTCGGTGATATCATATTAAGCTTCAGTCTGAAGCGCTTATAGACCTCATCCGCAAACCACCCCGACTGAAAGCCATCATAGTTAGCGAAGCTGTCAAATACATCCACCGTCATGTCACCCGAATAGTTTGACGCATCGTAGGTCTTAGTTTTCTTGCCTTTTCCACACGCTGCGATATTTATGGTGAGTACTGCCATAATAAGGACGGCGATTATTTTCGTATAATTTTTCATAATAGATTAATTATACAACAAGGCGTGGAGTTTATCAATGTTTTAGAATTAAAAAATTAATTCAGCAAAAGCGCGGGACTTACGTCCCGCGCCATATATGTAGTATACAAAAAGGAAAAGGTTGTCTTAGAGCTACCATCAGTTTGATACTGCGTTAGCTTCGTCTTCAGCCTGGCCACGCTTTACAGCTTCTGCCTGCTGGAACTCTACGCACTGATCATAGCCGTAGTCTTCGCACTGCTTTGTCATATCAGCTACAATCTTATCGTACTCAGCGTCTGACTCAGCGTAGATAGCCTTCCATGTGTTCTCCTTGAGGCAGGTAGTAACCTGATCCCAAACGAGCTGGAGTTCATCACTGTGAGTACCGCCGACATACTTTGTTCCAGGAGAAATTACATACTGAGACTTGATCATGTACTGGTCAGGAGTATCAGCGCCTGCGAAATCTCTCCAAGCCTTCTCGATATCGCTGCCTGCTTCTGAGTTATAGCTCTTCCAGTTTCTGTAGTTATATGTCTCACCGTTACTGTCAGGGTTCTCAGAATCAAGTGCCCATGTTGAATTGTTCATCTTGAATGAGCCATCCTCAAATGTTCCGTCATAGCCATTTTCCATCTGAGTCTTGCCGTCTGAGCTTGTCTTCTTACCAAGGTCAGTAAACTGAGCGTTGCCTTCAGCGTCATATGTCCAGGTAACATCCTTAGGACCATAGTTATAGGTCATAACGCCATCAGGAGTAGCGAGCCAGTTGATAATAGCCATGCAGAGCTCAGGGTTCTCGGTATTCGCGCCGATAGACCAGATACGGTTTCCGCCATATACTGACTGGCCATATACAAGTGGATGAGCGTCGCTTGGGCAGAGAGGATACATAGCCTTGCCTGCCTGGATATGGGTATCAGAGTTGTAGAGAGCGCTTCCCATGAAGTTGAAGATATTAAGGAATGCTGTACCGTTCTGATAATCCTCACTCATTCCGTCGAAGCCCTGGGTCTGGCTATCAGGATCAAGAAGTCCCTTCTGATAGAGCTTGTTATAGAACTTAAGAGCTGTGAGGTAAGGACCATTTTCCTCAAGAGCAGGATGGAATGTCTTGGTGTTAGGGTCATAGAGACCGATACCAAATTCGTCCATGCCGTAATATGCTGTAGCAAGACTCTTTACGTACATAACCATATCACCATCCCAGTCAGAGAAGAGTGATACGCCGTATGTCTTGTTGCCGTTATCATCTGTTGGGCAAGCCTCATGCATCTTCTCGAGCATATCAACTACGCTGTCAAGATCTGTTACTTCTGGGCTTCCGATCTGCTGATAAAGATCATAACGTGTATCCCATGTATACATGAAGGACTGAAGATCCTTACTGTTAGCTGCTACATCAAAACCAAAGCCATGAACCTTGCCATCAGAGTTAATCTCTCTGTTCTTCTCTGTAGCGGCTGACATATGGTTCTTAACATAAGGAGCATAGTCAGATAATATATCATCCTCTTCCCAGTCAAGGAGCATGCCCTTATCTACTGCCTGCTGATACTGGTCACCGTCTGAACCCCAGATAACGATATCACCGAGGTCGCCTGACTCCATTCTGGTATCGTATGTACCGTCTGACTCAGGGATGATGTTTAACTTAACGTTAAACTTATCAAGCATAACCTTGGCGAACCAGCCGATCTGCTCACCTGAGTAGTTAGCAAGCTGATCATATACATCAAGTGTTACTGTATCCTTAGGAATGATGTCTGTGAGATCTGCCTCACGAACCTCTTCCTCGGAAGCAGCGCTGCTCGTGCTTGAAGCTGTGCTGGTTGTGCTTGCTGTGCTTGTCTCAGAAGCTGCGCTAGAAGCTTCGCTCGTTGCGCTGCCTGAACTTGAAGCAGCCGGTGTGGATGATGCCGTGTCGTTGCTTCCGCCGCAGGCTGCGAGTGATAAAATCATCGAAGCTGAGAGTGCGGTAGCAAGGATCTTTTTGTAGTTTCTCATTGCTTTCCTCCAATATAATTATATTGATTTAGCTACACATTTTCGCTGAAACAATTTTCTTTGAAAATATATAGTACCTTCCGAATTAATTAACCCTTTACTGCGCCTAACATAATTCCCTTTTCAAAATATCTCTGCATGAACGGATATACAAGCAGGATAGGAATTATTGTTACCATTGAAATGGTGTACTTAATAACCTTACCTGAGAGAGCCGAAGCTACGACCTGCTGGCTTATACCGGAGCTTGCCGACTTCATGAGGGCTCCTAAATTACTTGTTGTATTTAAGTAAATATAGAGCCTGTGCTGCAGTGTGTAGAGCTTTGGAGCCGACTGCATAAGTATAAGTGAATCCTGGAATGAATTCCAATTTCCTACAGCGCCGAATATAGCAATTGTCGCAAGTATAGGCTTACTAAGTGGCCAGATAATTTTTGTAAATACCTGCATGGTGCTCGCGCCGTCAAGCTCTGCTGATTCCTCAAGAGCTGCCGGAATAGCTGACTCTATGTAGGTTTTAACAAGAATTATATTATATGGAGCAACTATTCCCGGTAATATATATGCCATGAAATTATTTGTAAGACCAAGCATACTCATGTTCATATACCATGGAATAATTCCTGCGTTAAAGTACATGGTTACGACTAAGAACCTGTACCATAGGCTCCTGTGCCACATCTGCTTTCTGGTTACGAGATATCCGATAAAGCCGGATGCCATAACCATAAGGGCTGTGCCGATTACGGTTCTCGCGATTGTTACCCAAAATGACTGGAAGAGGTCATTTACTTCAAAAAGTCTTACATAATTTCCGAAATGAATGCCTCTCGGATAAAATGTAATGAGGCCCTTACTTACAAGCGTATTATCACTTATTGTATTGATAAATAAGTAATAAAAAGGGAAGAAGCAAATAAATGTAAATATAGCAAATACTGTATAATTTATAATATTAAATACGACATCACCAGGCTTATAGTGCTTATGATGTTTTTTTGCTATCATCTGTACTTTTTCTTTAGCCATCATTTTCTCCTTTCATCAGACGATAGACTCGCCACGGATTAATTTTGAAACTCCGTTCGCGGTAAAGAGAAGCGCCACACTTATTATGGATTTAAGCATTCCTACAACCGTTGAAAGTGGAATTGCTCCCTTTACAATACCCATCTGGTAAACGTAAAGATCAAGTACGAGGATATCTCTTGAGTTCGCTGAGTTCTGGAACACAAGGTACTGATCCATACCGTTTGAAAGGATTCCCGCTACTGACATAAGGAGGAGTACGTAGAATGTCGGCATAAGTCCCGGTACAGTTACGTGCCACATTCTCTGGAAACGTCCGGCTCCGTCGACTGTCGCCGCCTCATAGAGCTGCTGGTCTATACCCGAAATTCCCGAGATATAGATGATGGCGCTCCAGCCAAGGCCCTTCCATATGCCCCACGCGAGCATCTTAAGCCATGTATGGTCTCCGCTCATGAGCATGTTCTTCCCTTCGGTCCATGCTCCTGTATTTATCATGAATGATGAAATAAAACCGTCAGTAGAGAAAATAGCGAAGGCAATAGCGAATACAAGTACCCAGCTTATGAAGTTAGGAATTGTAGTAAGTGTCTGAACTATTCTCTTAAAGTGCTTATTTTTAATTTCTGAAAGGAATATAGCGAATGCCATAGGAATCCAGCTTGTAGCGATTCCAAGGAAGCTCATTCCGAGGGTATTCTTCATAACCCTTACTATATCAGAAACCGTAGCCTTATTTCTGAAGAGCTGTTCGAACCATTTAAATCCTACGAAATTCTCCTTTGAAAGGGTATCGCCTGACTTATAATCGAAGAAGGCGTAACGCCATCCAAAGAGCGGGAGGTAACTGAATACAAAAGTCAGAATAATAAAAGGAAGGAACAAGAGAAAGAGCTTGAATTTTTCTTCCATCTCATATTTCTCACCCTTGGCAGGTTTTCCGACAAGTACCAGTTCGATTATCGCAAAAATCAAGGTTATTATCAACAATGTCCCTACGAAGTACACCCCACTTGGAAACGCAGGTAAAACCTTTGTCGGCTTCGTGGTCTTGCTGATCTGGTTATAGGCTTCAATGATTCCGAATATCGAAAATAAAGCTATGACGCATCCTACGACTGAAAGCAGGTTTCCTAAGAATCTGCACTTCCTGTTGCCAAGCGAAAGACATACAGCCGCGAAGCAGAGGATAATTCCTATGCAGATAATTAAGCTTGAAATATTAGCCAGGCGAAAGCTGCTCTCACTGACCCAGCCCTTCTTGATAGCTCTCGCGAAGGGTTCAACGTAGTTGCTGTAGGAGAATCCGCTCGTTAAAAGTGATGAGCTTTTATTTATCTTCTCGCTGATTCTCGCCGGGTTGACTGATGGTAGGAACAGTACAACCAGTAATAGGACAGCTGCCGCGCGGAATACGTAATAGAGCTTATCCGCCGCTTTATCTTTACTCATAAAAAAGGCACCCCTTTCTTTGTTTAGTCCTTTGTGAATCTATCTATATCATACTCACAATTCCAAACAAGGGGTACCCGATAAAAATTATACATTATCCGAAAAATTTAGATGAATTTTACAGGATGAATGAAATTTACGGTTAAATTATTTGATTTTTACTATTTTACTTCGGCCGCACTTGTGCTAGCCGTTCTAAAACCCTTATACTCATTCAACGGTTATATATGGAATGATCAAGGTAACACTTGTGCCTACTCCGAGCTCTGACGTTATGAGTACATCATACTGCTCTCCGTAGCCAAGCTTAATCCTTCTGTAAATGTTCGCAAGTCCTATATGGCGACCGCTCTCCGTGCCTCCCTTCATCCGTTCGATAAGGTAGGTCAGGGTGCTTTCGCTCATCCCCTCACCGTCGTCCGAGACAATTATTATAAGTTTCGTCTCATTTTCCACAATCTCGGTTGTGATATGGATTGTGACCTTACCTCCGTTTTCACTCTCAGCTATTCCATGCAAGATAGCGTTTTCCACCACAGGCTGGATCATGAGCGGCTTAAGCATAGTATTTTCGGGAGTGATTTCCTTGTCTATATTTATTTCATATGTAAGACGTTCCCCGAAGCGAAGCTTCATTATAGAAAGGTAATTCTCTATTATCTTCATACTTTCAGAGAGCCTTACTTCATTTTTATTAGAATTCTCAAGAGAAAAGCGAAGAATCTTACCGAGAGATTTTATGGCATCGGCCGCCTCTCTGTCTCCGTTTGTAAGCGCTTTCATTCTTATGGTTTCGAGCGTATTATATAGGAAATGCGGATTTATCTGGCTCTGGAGCATTTTAAGCTGCATTTCATTTTCAGCCAGCTGTACCTCATAAATCCTCGCGTTCTTCTCTTCTATTTGCTTTGCCGTGTCGACTAGGTCTGAAAAGGCTGCCGATATTTCATCATCCGCGCCAAGCTCATAAGGCACGTCATAATTACCTTCGGCTACATTATGCATGGCGCCGCGAAGCTTAATAATTCTCCCTGAGAGGTAATCGGAGAAGAAGTGAATAATAATCAAAGGCACGAGAAGGGCGAGGACAACCGCTGCCACACTGTTACGGACGCTCATCATGATTCTTTCATATATATTTTTATTTAAGGCGCAGATATATATTTTTGAATCGGTTTTATATGGATAAGATACTGAACCGTAGACCATATATTTTTCATTTGAAATGGTACTTGTTCCATGATAAATATAATTTTCTTCGTTATAATCTACAGGCATTAAGGTATCCATGTCAGCGCCATAATATTCATCCGTGTTCGATAAAAACACCATATCGGTATCAACTGCTATGGCATAATCATATTCATTTTCTGAAAGTCTTGTACGAAGGTAATCGTCCGACAATTTTATTACCAGGACATTTGTATAATTCGATTCACTCGAAGGAATTTTTCTCACAAGGCAGAGATTCCAGTAGGTATTTCCGTATTTATCGGACCTCTTCATCCCGCACCAGAAGGCAGATACGCGGCTAAGGGCCTTCTGATACCAGAGCTGCTTCCTTATGCCTTCATTTGCGTATACGTAGTTATCTGAATTCTCTATCGTTGGATTCTGAGTGTATATCGTCACTCCTTCTATGGCGTTATAATTGTACATGGCATCCGCTATAACGGTTTCATCTGCAAGTGCCACATTTGCGTCGCCACTGCTATTGTAAGCTTCTCCCAATACATCCCAGAGATCGGAATCGTAAGTTATTTTTTCAGAAACATTATAGACCTGGGTAGTAATTTCAAATAGGGTCGTAGAAACACGTTCACTGTAGCTCTGTAATAGCTTCTCATTATAGGAGCTGAAGGTATTATAACTCCTGCCTACACTTATTACCGCTATAATCATGACCGGAATAACTCCGGCCACAATATAGGCGAAATAGAGCTGGTATTTTATTCCCATGTGCCGCCAGAATGCAAAAAGCTTCTTCATTCAAAAATCCTTCCGATGTAGTTCGTCGTCTTGACAGCGCCATAATAATTCAAATGGGCGCCTCCGTCACTTGTATCTGTTTCCCAGTCTATGCCGATCTCATTAATTTTATCATCCGTCGTCAAATCAAGATAGGTAATATTATTAGCTTTAGCTATTTCACCTATCTGCTCGCTCCACTCACTGTACCAGTGGGGATAGAGGACAGGCGATTTTACTAATATTAATTTGGTGCCATGATTCTCGCAGAGTTTAATTATACGATTTAAATAATCGGTACATTTATCTGGAAGAGAATAATCCGCAAGTGGCTTCACAGGTGGAAGCTCAGTCATGGGAACCTCCGTTAGTTCCGGTAAATACCCTCTTTCCGAGACCGCAGGTTTACTAAAAAAATAGTTGAAATCCTCGCCGGTTAGCTTATTCCACCGGTCATGGTACCTCAATATCGGAAATATATAGCTTGCCGTATTTTCATCGGGATTCATGGAAGCCCTTACGCAGGCAAGCTTCTCAGGCGATAAGCGCATCCCGTCTATCGTCATCCTGTTATATTCTTCCTTACAGGGCTCGTCGTACTGCATTTCTTCGACTGACAGAACCATATATTTCGGAGTCTCATATTTAAATGTATCACAGGCAATATAATAGGACTGCCATATCCTCTGCTCTGCCGAACCCCGTACATAGGCCGTGAGACCAAAACCATGCTTTAAGACATTCGGAACAAATACCTCGTAGGCTTCGCAGTCTCCTATAAATATCACATCATTTTTATGATTGTCCTTATAATATTCTTCTATAAGGGACCCTTCCGGAATATTATCCACAAATTTCGGTGTGAGAAGTTTAGTCGATGCTCCTATAGCAAGGGTAAAAACGGCAGCGACTGCTACCGTTTTTATAATAATTTGGAACTTCATTTTCATTTCAATACAGTTATACTATATGGTGGCACTATTAATGTGTTTCCGCCGCCAACTGTTGAGATTGCTGAGCCACTGGTAGTTACGGTATCAGCGACCTTATTCATAGAGACTCCTGACTTTGATAAATCAATAGTTTCCTCGGCGTTGCCTGTATTTATTACAATAAGTAAATCACTAAGCTTATCGGCATTTTTAACGGTAGAAAAATCATAATTGCTGCCATCCTTAGTCCTTGTGAAGGCCGCTATTGTCTTAGAAGAAATATCGCTTAAGGCGGTCGTTTTGCCTCTCGCTATAAGAGGATAATTATTTCTTAATTTAAGGACCTTCTTAACATATGAATAAATACTTGTATCATCCTTTTCCTGCTCATCCTCGGCCGGATATTTCTGTTCTATCTTATCCATGGCAGATGGACCCTTGCACATGCCGACAGCATTTTCATCGGCGCTCCAGTACATAGGTCCCCGCTTATTTTCATCCTTGCTGCCTGACCCCTTCATGCCAAGCTCCTCACCATAATAGAGGAAGGCATTTCCTGTCTGCATAAAGTTCAGTCCGAGGGCAAGCTTTGTCTTGTCTTCATCGGTATAGTAACCGGCTCCGCGGCTCATATCGTGATTTGTATAAAATGGGGCATTTACAAATGTATCACTGTATGACTTATATAATTCCTCTTCCTTCTGCATGGTTTCAGCAAAGGTCTTAGCAGGCTTCGTCCCTCTCGCAAGTCCCGCGATAAGGCCATCCTGGCCCGCGAAATCAAAGTCAAACAGAGAATCTATCCCGCTCGCGTAATATTTCGCGTATGTATCCTTATTTGCCCATGCCTCACCTACTATATATAAATCAGGCTTTATTTCCTTGGCAGATTTTACGAAATCAGCTAATTCCTCTACCGATTTATTCGTATCGTCTGTAGTGTAGCTTGTGAGAGCGTCCATCCTGAAACCGTCACAGCCGTGATCTATCCAGAATTTCGCTATATCGGCAAATTCTTTCTTGACCTCCTCGTTATCAAGATTAAGATCAGGCATGCCTGACCAGAAGCGGGCTTCATAATACCAGTCCGCTCCCGGAACCTGCTCGTAGCCATCTTTTTTCTCACGGCTGAAATTGTAATAATTTATATATTTGCATTTGCTTTCATCCGGCTCTTCATCCTTTGATAATCCCTTTAAATACCGGACAGCGGTCTTAAACCATGGATGCTCGCTGCTGGTATGATTCATGACGAAATCGTCTATTACCTTAATTCCCTTATTGTGAGCCTCTTTAATAAGATTGTCATAGCTCTCCAGGGAACCAAAATTCTTATCCACATTTTCATAATCCGTCACATCATACTTGTGGTAGGTGGTTGACGGACAAATAGGTGTAAGCCAGATAGCGTTAAATCCGAGATTCTTTATATAATCAAGCTTTGATGTAACGCCATCGAGGTCTCCTATTCCGTCTCCATCGCTGTCGCAGAAGCTGTAGACAAATATTTCATAGGTATTCATATATTTGTCATCCGGAATTATATCCGCTTCAGACTTACCGCCACAGGCTGAGAGCGATATCGTAAGTGTAAGCGAAAGAATCAAGGCCAGTAATTTTTTCATAAGTAATATCCTCCTATAGTGCCGCAAAAGCCATGCAGCCGGGGACAGCACTGCATGGCTTTTGCAGCACTGCCTGTTATTCTGATTATATCAGATAACAGACAATGCAACAAGTATCTAAATTTGAATAAGAATCAACCTTTTACGGCTCCGCCCGTTACACCTTCTACATAGTACTTCTGGAGTGCCATGAAGAGTAATGTTACAGGTATAGCGACAAGAACACCGCCGGCGCAGAACCTGGTGAAGTAGCCCTGGTAGTCATTTGTATTCAACCACCTGTACAGAGCGACAGCAACGTTATAGCTCTTGGTACGGCCAAAGGCAACGTAAGAAGCGAAAATGTAATCGCACCATGGTCCCATGAAGGCTGTAAGAGCTGTATAAATGATGATAGGCTTTGAAAGTGGTACGATTACGTGGGTAAGAATCTGAGCGTAGGTAGCGCCATCAATCTTAGCCGCCTCATCGAGCGACTTAGGAATAGTATCAAAGTATCCCTTGCAGACATAGTAGCCCATACCGCAGCTTGCGACAGAAATAAGAATCAAGCCCGGTACAGCTCCCTCCTGAGTAAGACCCATAGCCTTCAAGAGGTAGTAGAGACAGATCATGGTAAGGAAACCCGGGAACATGCCAAGGATGAGCCAGATGTTCATAAGAGGTCTTCTCATGGCAAATCTCATTCTTGAAAGTGTGAAGGCAACACACACAACTACTATAGTAGTAATTACCGCTACGAATAAAGCGATGATAACGGTATTTATGTACCATGTAATGAAATCACAGTTCTCAGTATCAAAAAGGAACTTATACGAATCAAGTGAAAACTGCTTAGGTACAATGTAATTAACCATGCCGCCGCCGGTATTATCATTGTATGTACGGAAGCTCTGAAGTACGATACATACGAATGGGAATAGCCATACGATACTTATGAGAATAAGTATTATATAACTGATCGTATTACTTAAATGGTTATTTGTCTTATGTAATTTCTTTTCTTTCTCAGCCATTACTGGAATCCCTCCTCGTTCTTAACCGATGGAAGCATGTTATAAACGACAACTGATACTATGGACGTTACAAGGAATACCATAATACCGATAACGGCCGCCATCTTATAGTCGGTATTGTTAATAACAAGTTTGTAGAGCCATGTTACGAGAAGGTCTGTATAACCTGCGCCACCTGAGAGCTTCGTACCCTGTGGGCCACCGCCTGAAAGGAGGTAGATGACGTTGAAGTTGTTAAGGTTTCCTGTAAACTGAGTAAGAAGGAATGGTCCTGTAACGAAGAGCATATATGGAAGAGTAATACTCTTAAACATCTGCCATCCGTTAGCGCCATCGATCTTAGCGCTCTCATACAGGTCAGCAGGAATATTCATAAGAATACCTGTAGATATAAGCATGAGGTAAGGAATACCAACCCAAAGGTTAATTAAAATTATAAGTATTCTCGCGGACATAGGATGTGCCCAGAAGGCATATGGCTGAGAAAGCACTCCCCATTTTACAAGGAGTACGTTCACAAGACCGTCCGTAGCGAACATCTTGCTGACGTAGAGAAGTGAAATAAACTGCGGAATAGCTATTGTCATGACGAGAATTGTACGCCATAGCTTCTTAAATTTTATGCCCTTCTTATTTATGAGCATCGCTACGAATATACCTAAGAAATAGTTAAGGAATGTAGCGAAGAAAGCCCATACAAGAGTCCAAAGGAGGACTATACCGAAGGTCTTGCCGAAACCGTTACCGCCCAATGAGAAGAGGTTTACAAAGTTATCGAAACCTACCCATTTGAAGAGCTTCGACGGTGGCTGATGATTGTAGTCGTAGTTAGTAAATGATACAAGGATCATGAAGATGATAGGAAGCACTGTAAATATGAAGATTCCGACTACCGGAAGCGCAAGCAGTGTCTTATCAAAGTTCTCATCAAGAAGAGACTTGAGATCCTGTTTATTTGTATTTAACTTCTTACCTGCCTTAATTTTACGGTCAGCATTTCTGTTGTCCCTGATATTAAGTCTCCATATGAAAATAAATCCTATGATAAAAATTATAGTAAGAAGTCCATAGAGGAGAATAAGGAATGAATTATCACCCTGAGTTACGGTTCCGTCAGGATTAAATCCTCGTGAGCTTGTACCAAGAGTTGTTATCTTGGCAAGATATTTATTGCCAAAGCTAAAGCAGTATACGAAGAATAATATCTCGATAGCAAGAAGACTTAAGCCTCTCGCGAACTGCTTATGCATCATCTGGCCCGCGCCAAGAATCACATATGATAATCTTGTGCCGACGCCGCCATCTCTGAAGGTAATTCCGATATCAACTATATCCGCGCCGAGCGCCTTAAAAAATCTCGCTATCGGATTGCCTTTCTTTTCTTTGTTAGCCATTGTTTTGCCCCCGAAACATGATTACATAAAAATACGGGGAAAGGGAAAACCCTCTCCCCATTATTATCAGGAATTATGTTAATTACTGTCCTGCGTAGCTTACGCATGTATCCTGGAAGTCCTGAAGAGCCTTCATAAGATCATCATCAGAAGCGTTATCATAGTCACCTGCTACGATAGAATCACCGAGTGATGTAGCTGCTGTCCAGTAATCGTTAGGATACTGACCCTGTGGGATCATGTACTGAATCTGATCTGCAAGCGCTGTAAGGGCAACGTCTGATGTAACGCCGCTATCCTGCTGAGCAACCTTGTTAGATGGGCCCCAGCTTACTGCGTTATAACGAGCAACCTGAACGTCTGCTGTTGAAAGATACTCAGCTACTGCGTTAGCAACTGCAAGCTTTGTAGCGTCTGTCTGAGGCTTAACACCAAGAAGCTTGAAGCCTGCGAAACCTGAAAGCTGCTTCTGCTCGCCGCCGCATGTAAATGTAGGGAGCTTAGCGCAAGCGTAGTTGTCACCGAATGCTGTCTTAGCGCCTTCTACTGACCATGTACCTGTTACGATAGCGCCCATGTTAGTAGCCTTATCAACGGCTGAACCGTTGTTGAAAGCGCTTGACTTATGAAGAGCGATAAGAGCCTTCATAGCGTTAACACCGTTCTCAGATGCGTAGTCCATGTTGCACTTTGTGAAGTTACCGGTCTCGTCTGTATCATATGTAAGTGTGCAGCCTGCGCCGAAGAAGAATGCCGGCTGATACCAACCGTTGTTGATCTCCATATAGAAGCCCTTGCCTGCTTCCTCGCAAGACTTAACAACTGCGTCAAGAGTAGATGGATCGGTTACAACGCTCTTATCATACATAAGGAAGTATCCGTTATCAGATGTGATAGGATAAGCGTATGTAGTTCCTGCGAGTGTTGAAGCTGTTACAGAGCCTTCGTCGTTATTTGTGGTAACGAACTGGGTCTGAGTCTCGTTAAGAGGGGTAAGGCAGCCTGCTGCTACAAGTCTTGCAAGCTGATCCTGAGGGAATGCGTAAACATCAGCACCTGCCTCAACGTCTGTAAGCATGTTGCTTGCTGCGTCGCCTTCGCCTACAGGCTCGATGGTGAAGTTCCAGTTAGCGTAGTTGCTGTGATCCTTCTTGAACTGATCAAGCTGCTGCTGTGTGAAATCTACTACAGCGTCCGCAACCCAGATCTTAAGGTCGCCTGAACCCATATCATCTGTGCCGTAATCAGGCTCAACAGGTGATCCTGCGTCAGCTGTGTTTGTAGCGCTGCTTGCTGTAGATGAAGCTGCGCTGCTTGTGGTTGATGAAGCTGCGCTTGTTGTGCTGCTTGCTGCGCTTGTTGTGCTTGAAGCTGCGCTAGTTGTAGCTGAAGCGCTGCCTGCTGAACTGGTTGAGCTGCTGCCGCCGCATCCTGCAAGCGCTGTTGCTGCCATAGCTCCACAAAGAACTACTGATAAAACCTTTTTCCTCATTTGATTCACTCTTCCTTTCCTGAAAGATAATCATATTAGTATTTCCCCGATTGTCTTCTCCTTTGTTATCGAAAACTTTCGAAGTCTGTACATAATTTAACATAGTTGTTGCAACTTGTCAATAGTTTTTTAGCACTTTTTTAAATTTTTTCGTCAAATGATCTAAAATTTGCGCATTTGCGCAATTTTCTTAGGGCAATGTGTCCAATATTATTTTCGAATATTTTCGCGAAGTACTTGATTTGGGGTCATTTTTATAGTATAATTTGTACGGGGACAGCATCAGTTAAGAAAGGGAATGTGTGATAACAGTGGCTACTATTAAGGATATAGCTGAGAAGCTGGGTGTTTCGCAAAGTACCGTAAGTAAGGGTCTTAACGGCGCCAGCGATATCAGTGAGGAACTCCGCGCGGAGGTTCTCGAGACAGCTGTCGCCATGGGCTATAAGAAGCCCGGTATGAAGAAGAAAAGCGACCGCAAGCTCATCGTATTTGTCGAAAATATGGCATATATGAATGAGGACGACTTCGGATATGATATCATATTAGGCTTCAAGCAGATTGCTTATAAGGAGCACTATGCCGTAGACGTTATTGAGACCAGCCGGAACTTCCAGTCGGCATGTACCTACGATTCTTACATGATGGAGCACGGCTATTCCGGAAGCTTTCTTATAGGATACGCATTTGACGACCCTTGGATGGAGCAGTTTAAGACCTCCGTAACTCCGACCGTCCTTCTTGACAATTTTGTGAAGAAGAACCCTAAGGTCGGCTATATCGGTACAGACAACGCAGAGGCGATTGATATGGCCATAACTCATCTTATCAAGCTTGGCCATGAGAAGATAGCCTTCCTCGACGGGTCTAAGGACTCGCTAGTCAGTGACCAGCGTATGGCGGCCTACCTCGACAGTATGATTAAGCATAACCTCCATGTGGACCCGAATATGGCTATATACTCGTATTTCGTGGCTGACGCGGCCAAGTACCACGTAGGGAAGCTCTTAGGCCTCGGCGCGACCGCTATAGTGTGCGGTAACGACCTTATAGCCCAGGGTGTCCTTGAAGCGGTTGTAAATGAAGGGCTGCGTGTACCGGATGACGTGAGTGTCATAGGCTTTGATGATATACCGCTTGCCGCGGAGCTTAAGCCTTCACTCACCACGATAAGGCAGAACCGGACAGAACTAGGTAAGAGCGCTTATTTCATATTGAAAGCGATTATAAATGATATACCTATGAGTCGTTCACTGCTGCGGCCTCAGCTTGTGGTACGCGATTCCACGGCAGAAGCGAGACCACGTATGGTACGCGCGCACGCAAACGACGGTGATTCGGTATTGAATGTGAATCCTTCTCTCTACACTAATATACTTAGTAAAGAGAGAATTTCCGTATAAATCTGCTAATAAGGCTTTTTGCTACTATTTTCATAATTAACCTCCATAGAAAAAGGATTGCCTATAATGGCAATCCTTTTTTCTTATTTACTCGGTCACTGCTGACTCGCTGGCTGTCCCTGTAGATGAAGCTGCCTTCTCTACCGCCTTTCCTTCCTTCATGAGAAGGTCTAAGACCTTATCCGTGATCATCTGTTCTAAGATGGTCTCACGCCCGAGAGCTGTCTCAAACTCCTCAGCCGAAGCGTAATTCGAACCATAGGTATCGTAGTAGTTCTTCAGTTCCTCCTGATATGTGGCCTCGTCTATCTTAATGCCTTCCTTTTGTGCTATGGCAAGCATTACGAGGTACTGCTGCCCCATTCTCGTGGCGTAAGACTCTGCAGTGCTGTTCATGGCATCCTCGGTGGTCTGATATACGGTTGTGAGGAATGATGAATATGACATGCCATAGTAGCTAGCCATCTGCTTGTAGTAGTTGATAAACTGGTTGTAGAACTTATCATGAACGGTATCAGGCATACCATCGATAGAGCTCTTCGATACTATCTCAGGAAGCATCTCCTGCTCCGCGCTAGATGTAGCGCTTGCCTTCTTCTGGGCTTCAAGGTTCTTCTTTAACGCTGCCCTGTACTCATCTGCCGTCTTATAGCTTGAATACGCGGCAACCAGGTCGTCTGTAAGAGTCTTTGGCGCTTCACCTTCTATGTAGTTAATGGTAACTGTAAATACAACAGCCGCGCCATTCAGCTCTGAGCCTGCCTGACCTTCCGATCTGTAGTTGTCAGGGAATTTCAGGTCAAGGTCAACCGTTTCACCCGGTGTATGACCTATAAGGCCTTCCTCAAAGCCATCTATAAATGAATTCGATCCGATAGTAAGTGCCTGGCCTGAAGCCGTACCGCCATCAAAGGCCACTCCATCCTTCTTACCGCAGTAATCGATATTTACGGTGTCGCCGTCCTTTACCTTGATGGAGCTGTCTGTTACCTGCTCCGGATGCTGGGCGAGGAACTGGGCTACCTGAGCCTCGACCTCATCGTCAGTAACGGTGGTGTCTGTCTTTGTATATGTAAGTCCCTTGTATTCGCCGAGCTTCTTCACATACTTGTTGACATCGATCTCATTTAATTTGACTGCTGAGCCTGTAGCCGCGGCGGAACCGAAGCCTTCGTTCTTACTTCCGCAGGCTGTCAGGCTTGCCGTTGCCGCGCATAAGGCGAGCAGCATAGCTAAAAATTTCTTTCTCATCGTATTACCTTCCTATAATCTTGCGTCATGTCGCAAAGCAACGTTTTATATTATAGCACATTTGCTCTCGAAATAAAAGCTATTTCGCCGAAAAGTTCACCAAACATTCACAGATAAATAGGAGGAAAATAAGCAAAATCACGATAATTATTAATTTTCGGTTTATTTATTGAGAGCTTCACGGTTTCGTGGTATAATCGACAAGTAGAATTTGCTGCAAAGCAGCACGCCAAAAGGGGTAATATTCGAAAGGAAGGAAAAATGGGAAGGTTAAAGAAGACCATAGCGTTTCTTAAGACTAAGAAGCCGCTTGACAGGATAAAATGGTTCTTCGCAACATATAAACATGCATGGCTTTTCCTGTATGGTATAGTTTACATTACATGGTTTAAAGCCCTTGAGGTGAGGACGAACGTGCAGATGTTTAACGTCCACACCTCACTTGATGACAGGATTCCGTTTAACGAATTCTTCATCATACCGTACATGATGTGGTTCTTCTATATAGGCTGGGTACTCGTCTACTTCTGCCTGGTGAATAAAACCGAGTTCTTCAAGGTCTTTATCGCCATGTTCGGCGGCATGACTATCTGCCTCGTTATTTACACGATATGGCCTAATATGCAGAGCTTACGTCCTACGACATTCGCGAGAGACAATATATTCACTCATATAGTCGCATGGCTCTACTCAATTGACACGCCTACGAATGTCTGCCCGAGCATCCACGTATATAACTCGATGATAGCCTACATTGCGGTCAGAAACAGCGAGGAGTTTAAGAGGAACAATAAGGTAAAGCTAATTTGCCTCACTCTTACGGTTCTCATATCACTTTCGACCATGTTCTTAAAACAGCATTCGACGTTTGACGTAGCGGCGGGAATTATTCTTTCGATGCTCATGTACCTCATGGTCTATGTACCTGACTACTCAGGTCTCATGGCAAATGATGGAGCTCTCGGGGAGCGAGAAGAGGAGATTTAATCCGTAGTCACCTAAAAGCCGAAAGGTTCGGGAAATGCCATCCCGAACCTTTTTATTATATAAATTTACTGCATATTATTTCCAGATACCGCGCTCTTTTCTGATTCTATAGTACATCGGATTTTCCATGGCGAGAACCTTATCCATCGGAACAGGTCTCAATACCGGAATTCTCATTTTCCATTTTATCCATATTACGGAATAGACTATGAGTATCGCGAGTAATATTCCCGTAAGGCCAAGAATCTGAGCTCGCTCAACCGGGTCGCTCGATATATTTATTATCATAAATACTGTTCCCGCGATACCGATCAGAGGGAGTACAGGCCCGCCCGGAACCTTGAAGGTCCTCGGTGCGTTCGGAAGCCTTTTTCTGAATACAAGTAAATCAATATTCGCGGTTATATATGAAGCCATCCAGAAGACGGAACCAACGGAAATAAGGAAGCTTATTCTGTCAGCTGAATCCTGGCTGATGTAGGCGCAGAACATGATTGTGACGCTTACGAAAAGTACGCCGATGTAAGGCACCTTTTTCTTGTTGGTCTTCCCGAAAAACTGGGGCATCAGGTTTGTCTTGGACATTCCTGCGAAAATGCTCGCAAGTCCCTGAACCGTGGAATTCTGGGTACTCACAACCGCAAGGGCCGCGACAAATGCCATCCATATCTGGCCTGCTTTCCCGAGAAGGGCTTCTCCATACAGTAAATGTGGAGCCGGCGAACTCGATAAATCTCCCCAAAGGGTATAATTGTGGAAGCCCAGAACCATTATAGATTGGACAAGGCAGATAATTCCAAGACCGATAAACATGCCAAGCGGCACATTTCTCCTTGCGTTCTTTACGTCCTTAGAAATCGGGATCGCGTACTCAGCCCCGATAAATAGCCAGAAGGCCGTGGCTGTACTTGATAAAATTAATTTCGGATCGGCAGAAAGCACGGCGGGCTGATCTACGACAGGCCCGGTGCCCCATTTAAATACGCCTATAATTCCCATAATTACCATGGAGCCAAGGAGTAAATAAGCGACTAGGTCCTGTAATTTGGCAAACATATCAACGCCGTTTAAATTAGCTATGAGAATTATTACGCTTGCGAGAACCGTCCA
>Ga0256405_10000962_pt1 | contig 86289 bp, 58 predicted proteins | sample RumenRJG_02DNA_FD_189096 | JGI IMG/M metagenome (GOLD analysis project Ga0256405, IMG submission 189096) | Bovine rumen microbial communities from Lethbridge, Alberta, Canada - RJG_02 | ecosystem: Host-associated > Mammals > Digestive system > Stomach > Rumen | place: Canada: Alberta... | reverse complement strand
GGTCCAATGCCGCTGCGAGGTTCTTTTGGTCGCCGCGCGCAATGGCGGCTCCGATGTCCACAACGGCACATTCTTTTTTCGTCAGAATGGAACTCTGCATTTTATCTCCTCCAAAAGTTTCCGCTGCTGCTGTCATCATGACCGCTGCAGCAAGAATCGTCTGCATCATTTTACGTTTCATGGTTTCTGCTCCTTCATCATCATTTCCGGGATCAGTGCGGTCTGGTCCAGCAGTTCGAGTTTCTTGACCATTGACAAAGTCCCCTGTTTGTATTTCTGGAAATGCGCCGTCCTGATATGCCGTTCGTAGGCGGCACGGTCCGCATAAATTTCCAGAATCGAAATCTTATGGGGTTGGAGTTTGTCCTGCATGGAATACATCATCAGCACTCCGGGTTCCTCCCGCATGGAAGTCTTTCCGCATTCTGCGGCGAATTTCATATATTCGTCAAGCCGGTTTGGATCGACCGTCACGATGGAGAGCCGGACGATCCGGGCGTCAAGCATGTTTTTCATATCATCCTTTCTGCCGCATTCCGCCGGACAACCGGCGCATCCGACAAGTCCCGTTGTTCCGAGAACGGCGAGCATTACTGCGAAAAAAGTTCTTTTTTTCATCTTCGGTCTCAACAGCTCTTTCCGGCTTCATAGGCTTCCCTGAAGACCGGCAGATCACGGACTTCGCCCTTTTCGTATGCGCCCGTCCCGTAGAGGACGCCGCGCTCGACGGAACCTTCCATACAGTCGCGCATGAAACCGCGCAGGCCTTCCAGCGTAGCGGACATCATATTCTTGTTGGTGTCGGCCGCCGTAATGATGTGCCAGAACTCCGTGCCCTTGAAACGCCCGAAGTCGTTCCAGCGGGAAACGCACCGGTCGATCAGCGCCTTGAGCTGGGCGTCCATCGAGTAGAAATAGACCGGTGTCGCCAGCACGATCACATCGGCGGAAAGCATCTTCTCCACCAGGTCGTTGGCATCGTCATTCTGGACGCAACGGTTCAGTTTCTGGCAGGCATAGCAGCCGGTGCAGAAACCGATTTTCTTCTCGGCGAGACGAATCTTCTCCACATCGTGTCCGGCTTCGATTGCGCCTTTTGCAAATTCATCGCAGAGCAGATCGGAATTGCCGTTTTTGCGTGGCGATGCGGAAATGATAAGCACTTTCTTCACAGAGTCCTCCATAGTTTACTGTTTATCCTGCATTGTTTCAAATGTCACCGTGATGTTTTCCCGGCCAACGGCTTCTTTAAGCCCGCGTGCGTCCGTGATCTTTCCGATACGGGTATAGCTGTATGAGGTCGGAAACGACTCGTAGAACAGCACCAGCGTGGAATTTCCGTAAAGCATCAGTTCCCCGCTGCCGATCCTGCCGGGACATGTGGGATCGGCGGGAAGTTTGTCGGACAGCCCGGCATATTTTTCATTCCCGTTCAATTCGTTCATCCGCAGCGTCAGCGGAAGGAGCTTCGAAAACTTCATCGCAGCCGGAGTATCCGCAAGCGTTGCGGTGAAGTTCTTTCCCGCGATGGTGATTTTGATTTCAGACATATTGCTTCCCGTAGCCGGTGATCTTTCGTTTTTCGAGCAGGCCGCAAACAGCCATGCCATCACTGCGAGGAGGCAAAAACATACCCCGGCCTTGCTCATTCCACGAAATATCCCGTGCTTCATGTGTTCTTACTTCTTTCCCAGATATTTCCGGAAAAAACCGTCGATCCTGTCGAAGGGGATGAGCTTCATATTGTCGTAAAGATCGCAATGCACTGCGCCGGGAACGATGACGAGTTCCTTGTTGTTGCCTTTGAGCATTTTGAAGGCGGTTTCGCCGAAATACCGGCTGTGCGCCTTTTCGCCGTGAACGACCATGACCGGCGATTCGATCTCGCCCGCGTAGGCCAGCAGTTTGGCATTCAGGAACGAAATGGCGGACGTCTTGTTCCAGCCCCGGTTGGAGTTGAGCGAGCGCGGATGATAGCCGCGTTTGGTCTTGTAATGGTCGAAATACTCCTTGACGAACTGCGGCGCATCGGCGGGCAGCGGGTCGATCACCCCGCCCGCGAGTTCATAATACCCTGCGGCATAATCTTTCGTGCGCTGGGCGTTCAATGCCTGACGCAGTTTGCGACGTGCCTGCGGGTTGTCGTCCGCATCATTGTAGCCGTTGGCGGTAACACGAGTCATGTCATACATCGTGACGGCGACCGTCGCCTTGATGCGGGTGTCGATGGCGGCGGCGTTGATCGCCATGCCGCCCCAGCCGCAGATGCCGACAATGCCGATCCGTTCCGGGTCAACATCGGAACGGTTGCTCAGATAATCCACCGCGGCGGAAAAATCTTCCGTATTGATGTCCGGAGACGCAACATAGCGGGGCGTGCCGCCGGACTCTCCGGTGAACGAGGGATCGAACGCGATGGTGAGGAAGCCGCGCTCCGCCATCTGCTGTGCATAGATCCCGCTGGACTGTTCCTTCACCGCTCCGAACGGACCGGAGACCGCGATGGCGGGGAGTTTGCCCTTCGCATTCTTCGGCTTGTAGAGGTCGGCGGCAAGCGTGATGCCGAACCGGTTGTGGAAGGTTACCTTGCAATGATCGACCTTGTCGCTCTTGGGGAAGATCTTGTCCCATTCCGTTGTCAGTTGGAGTTTCTCGTCTTTCACACCGGGATTTTTCATGTCCGTCATTTTCTGTATTTCCTTTCCGTAAGAAGTGAATGCGATTCCCGACAGCAGGGCCACGCCGATGATTCTTCCGATCGTCTTCATTTTGTGTTTTCCTTTCGTTGATGGGGATTTGTGTCTGGAGCGTAATATAAATGCGGAGTTGTGAAATAGCAAATACTTTGTTTTTATATGATGATATGCTTGAAAAGCATGAATACGCAAGGTATATTATCTCATGAACCGGAAGAGAGGCGGATCATGGAACTCAGAGTCTTGAAATATTTTTTGAGCGTGGCGCGGACCGGAAGCATCACGGCGGCGGCACACAGTCTGCACGTCACCCAGCCGACCCTGTCGAGGCAGCTGCAGGATCTGGAATATGAACTCGGCAAAAAGCTGTTCGTGCGCGGCAGTCATCACGTGACTCTTACCCGTGACGGAATGTTGCTCCGCCAGCGTGCGGAGGAGATCATGGAGATCGTCAACCAGACGGAAGCTGAATTTTATGCCAGTTCCCGTGCTGTCGCCGGGGATATTTATATCGGCTGCGGGGAAAGCCAGGCTCTCTCATTGCTGGCGGAGGTCATCAATATTTTTCATTCCGATCATCCGCAGGTCCGCTTTCATCTGCACAGCGGCAACGCGGAGGACGTGACAGAGCGGCTCGACCGGGGAATCCTGGACTTCGGGATACTGATCCAGCCCACGGATATTTCCCGCTATGACAGTCTGCCGCTTCCCCTCAAAGACACCTGGGGACTGATCCTGCGGAAAGACCACGTGCTTGCCAAACGGAAAAAGATCCGTCCGGCGGATCTTGCCGAGGTGCCGCTTTTCCTCTCCAGACAGACGTTCCGCAATGAAAAACTGACCGGCATCATTGCCGACTGGTTCGGGGAATGGGGCAATTCGGTCAAGGTCGCGGGGACGTACAATCTGATCTTCAACGCCGCACTGCTGATCCGCGCGGGCATGGGGTGCGCGCTGGGGCTGGCGGGACTCATCAACGCGACCAGCCAGAGCGACTTGTGCTTCCGTCCGCTGAGTCCCAAACTGGAAGTGGGTCTGAACATCGTCTGGAAAAAGAACCGGATCTTTTCCGATGCCGCCGAAAAATTTCTGGAACGGATGAAAGAGAATTTTTCCGCCGTGGAATAAAATCCCCGTGGCAAAATCTTCAGTTCTTCCTTCTGGCGCGGGCTTCTTTCACACAGGCCCGGATGAAATCGCCCTTGGCTTCCGTATAAGCATCCCGGTTGTGTTCGAAACGTTTCTGCAAGTCCGTTTTCAATCGGGCGTATTCCTGTGCTTTGGCCGGATCCTGCCGGAGAAAATCGCGGAAGACGATTTCGTCCCAGTCGCCGGGATGACGGATATGCAGATGGAAAACTTTATCCGCAAAGCCCTGCGGAGTGTAACCCTTGCACAGGTCGAGACGGTATTCCCGGACGGTTTTTTCCGACATGACAGTATAGCCGCACCGTTCGGCGGTCTGCCGGACTGCATCCGGAGAAGCTGACGGATCCGCTTCCAGCAGGATATCCACAGTCGGCTTGGCGATCAGTCCTTCGACCGCCGTGCTGCCGATATGCTCGACCCGGATCAGGAGATTTCCGAACGATTTTTCCAGCAGCGCTTTTTCTTCCTCATAATATTTTTTCCAGTCCGGATCGTAACAGGATAAAATGATCGGAAAAAGCTGCCACAATTCTTCCAGCGTCATCTCCGACAACGGTTTCGCACAGTCCTGAATGGTGCCCTGTCCCATGATCCAAATCCCCATTTGTTCCTGTCCGGGAATAATATACCGCCTTTTTCTCAAAAGCCAAGCAGGATCTTCCCGAATGGTTATTTTTCCAAGACTTCACGAAAATCACAAAATTCGGAATCCGGCCGCCCGCTAACAGGGCAGATCAAAAAACTTTGACCGGCTGTGCGGTCAGTAAAGTCAGAGCCCCGTTTCCAGTGTCAATGGCGGCGAAATCCGGGACGCGGTCCCTCCCCCAAATGATCGCCAGCATTCCGACGCAGGTTGAAAAGGTGAATACTTTTGCGGGAAAACGCAGATTTTTGTTCTTGCATGTTGCTGTTTTCGTGCTATTTTACTCGCATATTCGAAATAATGTCATACTATAATTTTGCAGCAGGGGGACAGTCTATCCCCCTGCTGTAAAAAGATCCGGCTTTGAACCGAAAGGGGGCTGTCATGAAACATTTCCTTTCCTGTCTGATCGTCGTTTGTCTGATGGGGTTGAACGCAGCAGAAAAAATATATCTGAACCCTTCCGCCTCCATCGGAATTTTCCATCAGAAGAACGGGGCATGGCATGGTGCCGTTTCCCGTCTCCAGCTGGAATATACTTCCAGTCACCTGACGCTGGACGCCGTACTGACCGTGCCTCCCGGACACACATTCAAGGCAAGCGGAAAGGACGGGGACGAAATGTCTGTGTTTGGCGGCGAAGTTTTTGAATTTCAGATCGCGCCTGCCGGACAGAAGGGGATCTATTACCATTTTGCGATAAGCCCGTCTGGGTATATGTATACCGCCCGCTGCCGGGACACCACCTGGGAGCCCACGGTAAAAGTCCTGGAAAGTCTCGTTACCGGCAGGGAATGGCGCTTCCGTCTGAGCGTGCCGTTCCGGGATATCAATGCGACATCGCCGCGGCCTGGTGAAATCTGGCGGATGAATTTTGCCCGCAGAGACGTGTCTTCCGGACCCGGCATCATCAGCTCCAGTCATTCCGGGGCAAGCGATTTCCATGATCTGGCACAATATTCCGAGGTCATTTTCGGCAGGAACTCACCCTCGGACACATCGATCCTGCTGCAGGATGTCAGGCTGAAACACGATCTGCTTCAGCTGGACTTCACTGCACAACGCAAGATCAGCGCTCCTCTCAAGCTGGAATTTTACGCTGAGGGAAAACTCCGCTGCCGCGAAGATGTTGTCATGCAGGGGGATTCGGTTTCCAAGCGGATCGCTCTTCCGTTCGGGAAACTGCCGCTGAAAGCGGAGATCCCTTCGCGAATCGTGCTGAAAAACGCAAAAACGGGTGAAGTACTGTGTCATTCTGAAGGGGTCATTGCCATTTCGCCTGATCTGCTGCGGCTTGACTGGTTCTATTATGTCAAGTCCGATCCGATGATCCGTTTTCAATATGATCTCTCCGGCACGGTCTCGGTCCGGCTGTATGACAGTGCCGGGAAAGTCGTGCATACGGTTCCTTCCGGCAATTCCATCCCGTTGTCCGGATTGCGCCCCGGACGTTATGTGCTGGAAGCCTCCAACCGCCGGAATTCCGTTTCCCGGGTGTTGTTCCTGCTCGATCAGCCGCCGGCACTGGGACCGCTGCCATCCGAATACACTTTGACCATTGCCGACAGACAGCTGCGCAGCAGCGGCAAACCGGTCTTTTTGCTCGGGCTTTCCTCCACCCCAAAATCATTCCCGCATTTTTCCGATGCGTTCAATCTGCGTTACAACAACACCGCCGTCCGTAAAAATGCCGTGATCCTGGGGACACTTCCCGGCGGGAAACTGATCCGGAAGCCGTTTCTGGGCCGAATCTTCCCTCCGGATGAAAAATATTTGGCACGACTCTCCGCGCAGGTCCGGAAGATCCGCACGAAACCGATCCCTTCGATCTGGCGGATTTCTTACGAGGCACAAATTCCCAGAGCGGTAAAAAACAACAACGGGGTCCTGGTACCAGAGGATACTGCCGAACTCATGCGTAAAATTTATCAGACCGTGAAAAAAGCCAATCCGAAGCTGCTTTATTCGATCCAGACGGACAAACCTGCCAAAATCAAAGAATTCGCTCCTGCTTGCGATATTCTGGAAACCGCGTTCTGGTCCTCAAGTTATGCAGAAGCGATGATGCCAAATCTGATGCGGGATATGCTTCAGGCCAAAAATTCAGCTGCTCCCGGCCAGCCGGTCATTTTCTGGCTTGGCGGGACGATCCCCAACAAAACATGCCGCTTGGCCGAAGAGATCCGTGCCGCGGTTTATTTGTCCATCCTGCATGGTTTTTCCGGCAATATCATCCACATGGGACATGGTTTTCTGCCGCAGGATCGTTCCCGGCTCTGGTCTTTGCTTTCCGGGATCCATGCGGAAATCGAATCGTTCTATGCCGATTGGGCGGCTGGAAGGGAAATCCCGGCGGCATTCCCTGAACCGTTCATCGGGAAAGCGGTCAGGACGGCTTCCGGCGAACGGCTGATGATGGTAGTCAATCTAAGTCCCGCAGAAAAGTATTTTTCGTGCGATCTGCCTGGTGCCCCCGGGAAAGACCTCTTTACCGGCTTCGAACCGAAAATTTATCGGCTGCCGGCCAAATAACCGGAAACCGGAGTTATCGATCCGTCACCATGTCAATTATCTATGATGGATCTAATCATCACAATCTTATTTATATAGCCGGAATGGAAAGCGAGATAATGTAAATCTGCTATTAATACGTCGGGAAAGTCTCATGACCCGGGGAAAAATAGAAGATTTTTCCACTGTCTCGCTGGAATGTGACTCCGCTACGGAAAACATTTCCACCTTCATACCAGGACATGAAAACAATTTTTCCGTCATCGGGAATATCGAAACGTTCGCCATACATTTCGGTATGCGGAATCACAAAGGTTTCCGGGATTCCCTGCGCTATCGGATGTTCAGGCGCAACCACCCAGACACGTTCCTTTTCTCCGGCTTCACGCCATCTCAAACTGCAGCGGGTGCCCATCATCCGTTTAAATATCTTGGAGGCATGGCCTGAATGCAGAACGACCAAACCCATACCATATTGGATCCTGCGCTAAATCTTGTCCACTAAAGCATCATTTACCATAGAATGTTTCAAATGGCCCCACCGAACCAGAACATCGGTCGTGTTCAGAACATCATCCGGCAATCCCTGTTCCGGTTCTTCCAAAGTTGCTGTCCGGATTTCCAGATCGTCAGACGAAAGATTGGCTGCCAATGCCTTATGGATTCCATTCGGATAAATGGTACGTATCAAGGGACCGGGTTCGTCTTGCAGTTGTTCCTCGATAAATTCATTCCAGATCGTGACACGAATTTTCTTCATAAATCCATCTTCTCCTATTGTCGAATTGACTCATCCTGGACAAGAGATTTCTCCCCTTTTTCATAAATATACCTCAGTTTTTGTGAAAATCCATAGAAGGAACAAGCATCTTTTTATAGGAAACGGACATAAAATATCGAAATCATGACTCGCAGATCATCTTTTGAGGAAGAGAAGATTTTCCATGCTTCTCTTTTGCCTTTTCCGCATTCAGATCTTCCTGAATTTTTTCGGTTCAGCATAGTACTATTGTCTGCGGGATTCCGGGCTGAAATGAAAGAAGCTTGGTTTTCCCCTTGTACATGACATTGTATCTGCTTGTATGGTATGAAGTAATGGTTACCGAGACCGCGGGCATATCCCAAGTGATGTCGACAGAGGCATCCCCCCTGGCCCGCAACCCGCAGACCTTGCCCGACGGCAACGAAGACGGAAGCGCCGGAAGGATCTCTAAAATACGGGTCCCGGTTCCGTCACACCGGTGACTTTGCAAAAGCATCTCCGCAATGGCCGCGGCAGCTCCGAAATTACCGTCGATCTGGAAAGGCGGATGGGCATCAAAACCGTTGATATAAATTCCTCCGGATTCCTTTTCTTCCTTATCCGGTTCCACCACCTGCAGCAGGTTTTTCAGGATACCGATCACCCGATCCCCGTCCCGGAAGCGAGCCCACAACGCAGCCCGCCAGCCCATTGCCCATCCAGTGCTGACATCCCCGCGGCGTTCCAAAGAAATCTTTCCCGCATCAAAGCAGGACTGGTCACGGGATGGCGTAAACATGTCCCCCGGGAAAATACCGTAGAGATGGGATAAATGCCGGTGGGCTGGTTCGGTTTCCTGAAACCCCTCCCCGAATTCCAGCAGTTCCCCGGCAGGTCCGATTTGCGGCGGTCTCAATTTCTTTTCCGCAAACGCAATTTGCTTCAGCAAAGGATCATCATGAATGCCAAGGACTTCCGCGGCTTCCAAGGTTTGCTGAAAGTTTTCTTTGATGATCGTCATATCCATCAGAGACCCGGCACAAACAGCCGCGGGTTTTCCAGACGCAGGATCCACAAAGGAATTTTCCGGAGAAGTTGAGGGAGAAGTGACCAGCTGTCCTGCCTCATTTTCGACAAGCATCGAAAGCAGGAATTCTGCTGATCCGCGCATGATCGGGAAATGTTTTTTCAGGAACTCTGTGTCCATCGTGTAACGATAGTGCTCAAAGAGATGGCGGCAAAGCCACCCGCCCGCCACGTTCCAGTAAGACCATTGAGCCTGACCTGTAGCAGTCGTGGCGAACCGCCAAATGTCACCATTATGATGCAGGCACCAGCCTTTCTTACGGTAAAGGGAGGAGGCCGCCTTTTTGCCTTTTTCGGCATATTCACGGATCAACTGGAAAAGCGGTTCGCCGCATTCACTCAAAGAAGCAGCTTCCGTGAGCCAGTAATTCATTTCCAGGTTGATGTTCATCGTATAATTTGATGCCCAGGGAGGACACAGCTTGTTGTTCCAGATACCCTGCAGGTTGGCCGGTTGCGTCAACGGCCGCGATGAAGAGATCATCAGGTAGCGTCCATAATGATAAAGCAATGCGATAAGGTTGGGTGAAACCTTTTCGTGTTTTTTCACAGAACGGAAGCGCACATCGGTCGGCAGGGAGTCTTCCGGCATTTCCGGGAACTCAAGCGAACTGCGGAGAAACAACTTCCGGTAATCAGCCAAATGTTGTTTCAGCAGCGTTTCATAACTCATCTTACGATATTTTTCCAGGCGGGCACGGCATTTTTCCGACGGCGTGACCCCGTCAGATCCCGGCATGGTCTGATAATCGATAAAATTGCTTTCGATCGCCAGCAGCAGCGTAATGCCGGAGCATCCGGAGAAAACCAAATGATCTTCCTCGGCAAGAACTTTTCCATCCATTTCCCCGCAGCCCAGGGCGATCTGATAATCGATCCCGCCTCTTCCGTCCGGGGTTTTCCATTCGATTTTGTTCCGTCTGTCGTGAACCGGGCAGCTGCCGTCGAAAAGAAGCCGGTCATTATCCGCATGTGTTTTCCCATGGATCTCACTGCTCAGGGAAACTGCGAAATCCAGTTTTCCCGGAACGCTTGCCGTCAGATGCATTACGAGCAGCTGGTGCGGATATGAAAGAAAACAGCTGCGGGTATAATGGATCCCATCCATTTCAAATTCCGTTTCCGCAACGGCGGTCTCCAAATCCAGCCTGCGGGTATAGTGTTCCGGTTTGCCCTGGAGCTGGAAATCCATATGGAGTTTTCCGGCCGGGAGATAACTTTGACAATCATGATCCGTCATTTTCTCCGTGACCAGGCGATCCGCCTCATAAAAATGCCGATGGGCCACGGCATCTCTCACTTCAGGGAGAACGGCCCAGAGATTTTTGGTGTATTCTTTCTCCGGAAGGCCGGACCAGAGCGTATCTTCATTCAAGTCGATCTCTTCCTTCTCGACCCCGCCGAAGACCATGGCGCCGATCCGCCCGTTCCCGATGGGAAGTGCGGCTTCCCAGTAAGCAGCTGGAGAACAATAAAACAGCCGGGTGTTGACCAAACTCATAATTACCTTCCTTCTGGATGTTCAATATCCTTTCCGGCAAAATGGTATCATCCCTTTTGCCGGGTGCGGAAAATCTCACCTGTTTTATTCGGTTGCATATTTATTGACTGAGTGCTTTTCTGAGAATAGTGTTTCATTCGGTACACCGTGGGTGTCATGCCCAAATTGGCAAAAAAGACTTTTGCGAAATAATTGGCGGACCGGAAACCGCATTCTTCGGCAATTTCCCGGACCGGACAATTCAAATTGCTCAGCATGTCGATCGCATTTTTCAGCCGCACCATCAGAATGTAGTCCCGCACCGTCATGTCAAAAGCATTGTGGAATGCCCGGCTGAAACTGCCCCGGTGCATATGCAGATTCGCGGCAAGCATGTTCACACCCAGATCCGGATCACCGAAATCGGTCTCGATGCGGTTTCTCGCATCCCGCATCGCGTCCCTCGGTCCACTGCTTTTCTGAGACCGGGATCCAATTTCGATCAGGATCCTGAATGCGATGGCCAAAGCGGAAAGTTTATGTTTTGCCGAGTGGTCCAGCAGTTCGTTCCCCAGCGCGGTGAAAAGCTGATGCGGGCAAGGCCCCGCCTTGTTCATTCCCGGCTTGATGTCCAGAAGCTCAAACAATTTTCCCGCATTTTCCCCGGCAATGGCCAGCCAGCAGTAATGAAACGGCTTCACCGGGAAATATTCATGATGGGAACCGGGAGGATAATACCAGACAAATCCGGGGCGGAGAATATGATCTTTTCCGTCATGGAATTTACATTGCCCTGCGATCGGCCAGAAAAGTTCCGCGAAATCGACCGTCCTGCTCATTTCACGGTCGGGAGGAACAAGAGTAAAATCACCGCTGCTGCGCACATATAATTTGCGGGTGGAGTCCACACCCCAAAAGAAAAAAAGAGAACGGTCGGTTTTCATGTTACAAAATTATCCCATGCATGTTACGTTTTTACTCTTGTCATTTTAGCATTTTTGCACTATAATATACTGCAAACAGCTTTGAAATGCAAGGGAGACTTTTCTAAAAATATGCGTTACATTCAGACATTGAACGGGATTTGGGACTTCGCTTTTACCGGCGGCATCTGCCCGGAACCTCCGTTAAGACAACCCGGCCGATGGCCGTACCCGGATGCTTTGACCTGATCGAGCCGTTCTGCGGCAAACGCGGGTATGCAGTCTATACCCGGAAGATCCGGGCATCCGGGAACAGCATACTTGAGATCGATGGCGCAGGAATCTCGGGTGACGTTTTCTGGGATGAGAAAAAAATCGGCTCCATCAAATATGCCTACATGCCGAATTCTTTCGTGTTCGATGCGGGTGTTCCTGGGGAGCACTCCTTGTCGATCGTTCTGAACAATCTGCACAGTGAGCAGTTCCGCGCGGACTTTGATTTTTTCGCATACGGAGGGATTTACGGCGATGTCACACTCACTTCCATCCCGGCGGATCACATTTCCAAGGTCCGGATCTCCACGGAAGACTATAAAACGGGAAAGATCCGGATCCGTGCCGAATATTCGCGCAAAGGAACGGTCCCGGTCCAATTGAAGTTCGACACCGGATTCAGGGTTGACACTCAGTTCGCGGACGGACAGCTGGACTGCACCCTGGATCTGCCGGAGTTCAAACTGTGGGAACTGGATTCGCCCATGCTGCACACCCTTACGCTGAAAGCCGGGGAAGACGAAGTGGCCGAAACATTCGGGATCCGCGAATTCACTGCAACCGGCCGCAAACTGCTGCTGAACGGGAAAGAGGTCAAACTCTTCGGCGTGAACCGGCACGAGAGCCATCCGACCACCGGTGCGGCGGTTCCCTCGCAGATCATGGATTCGGATGTCGCCATGCTCAAGAATGCCGGTTTCAACTTTATCCGCGGCAGCCATTACCCCCAGCGCAAACCTCTGCTGGAACTCTGCGACCGCATGGGGATCCTGGTCTGGGAAGAGATCCTCGGATGGGGCGTCAAGGCTCCGGCTCTGGCAAAAAAGGAATATGTGGATACCCAGATTGAACAGGTTGAGGAAATGACTTACCACAGTTTCAACCATCCCTGTGTGGTGATCCGGGGTTTTCTGAACGAGACGGAAAGTCAGGTCCCGGAAGTCCGCCCGGTCATCAAGGCGTTATACGACCGGATCCGTTCCATTGACGAACATGTGCTGATCAGTTTCGCTTCCAATAAATATGAGGCGGATGTCTGCTCTGATCTGGTCGATATCGTTTCGATGAATCCGTATCCGGGCTGGTATGATTCCCGGGACGACTCCATCAACACGGTGGATCAGGTTTTCCCCAGGCTGACGGCTTTATCGAAAGCCTTGCCGCAGGACAGACCTTTCCTGATCTCGGAGATCGGTGCGGAATCCCTGCTCGGATTCCGTGATCCGTTGAAAACCTATTGGACGGAAGAATATCAGGCTGAACTGCTGGTGAAAGTTTTTGAATATGTCACGCAGACGGATTGTGCAGGGGTGAGTATCTGGCAATATGCGGATACCCGTTCCTACGTAAGCGGGAGCCAGATTTTCGCGCGGGCACGCGGATTCAACAACAAGGGGATCGTGGACGAATACCGCCGCCCGAAAAAGGCATGGTATGATCTGCAGAATTTTTTATCGGGGAACGGGAAATGAAAGTCAGATTCGGTATTATCGGAGCGGATCCCAGGCTGCGGCCAAACTTTGTCCTGCAGAATTTTGAGCGGGATAAGGGAGAATTGGTTGCCGTATGCGACATTAATCCGGCTTCCGTCGATGCGTTGCGCGAGACTTATCCGGAGATGAGCGGCGTCAGAACCTATGTCGATTACCATGCATTCCTTGCGGATCCGGAACTGGAGGCCGTTTTTATTGTCGCGCCGGATGCTTTCCATGAAGAGATGGCCGTTGCCGCGCTGGATGCCGGGAAACATGTCTACCTGGAAAAACCGCTTGCCCTTACCGTGGAAGGCTGTGACCGGATTCTGGAAGCCGCATACCGCAACGGCAAAAAACTGATGATCGGCCATAATCTGCGCTATACCGGATTTGTGACAAAAATGAAGGAGATCATTGACTCCGGGATCATCGGAGAAATCCAGGCTGTCTGGTGCCGCCATTTTATCTGTTACGGGAGTTGTTATTTCCGGCATGACTATGCCGAACAAAAAAAGTGCAATGGCCTGTTGCTGCAGAAAGGGTCCCACGACATTGATGTGATCCACTGGCTTGCCGGCGGATACACCAAACGGGTCGTCGCAATGGGACAACTCTCCGTCTATAACCGCACGACCGGCCGGCTGAAGCCCGGTGAGCAGCCGGACCGGACGATATCGTTCAGCAATGCCTGCTGGCCACCGCTGGAGGTCAAAGGATTGAACCCTCATATTGATGTGGAGGACCATTCCATGTTGCTGATGCAGCTGGACAACGGCGTGCAGGCCTCCTACGAGCAGTGCATGTATGCGCCGGACAACGAACGGAACTATACATTCATAGGGACCAGGGGACGAGTGGAAAACATCGGGGATTATCACGGAGATGCGTATATCCACGTATGGACACAGCGGGGATTCCGCCATTCTCCGGATATCATTTATCACATCAAACCCCGCGAGGGGACCCATGGCGGCGCGGACCCGCGGATCGTTCATGCGTTTTTCGATTTCATCCGTGACGGCAAAGTCCCGGATGTCTCCCCGGTCGCTGCCCGGAATGCCGTTGCGGCCGGCGTAATGGGACACTATTCCATGCGTCATGGAAATGTACCGGCGGAGATACCCCCGCTTCGGGAAGAGATCATCCGTTATTTTGAAGAGAGTCAATCAGTCAAACCATGATAAAATTTACAAACCCTTAGTGAGGAAAGAGAAAATGAGAAAAGACAACCTCCAACAAAAACATTCCCGCATCTCATATCCAGGTGCGCATTTCACAAAGCAGAGAGCGGATTTTACCTTAATAGAATTGCTCGTGGTCATTGCGATCATCGCGATCCTGGCAGGGATGCTGCTGCCGGCATTGAACAAGGCCAGAGAAAGTGGACGTTCTACCTCCTGTCAGGGGAATCTGAAACAAATCGGGCTGGCATTTATGAATTACAGAAATGATTACCGGGAATATATGCCGAATTACAAGCACAATTTTATACCGAATTTTACGAGCGAAGTATCGTGGGCCACCGTGCTTATCCAGGTTGATTATATTACCTACCAATCCTTCCTGTGCCCATCGCTGTATAAAGCTGCTGATGCTGTCGAAAATCATGGGGCCAAGGGATATAATATCACTGAGTATTGTGCATACGGATATCCATCGCAGGCAAGGTGCATCGGCCGCGCCGGGGCTGGACAGACCGAGGCGGATGACCGCGCTTTTGCAAATACGAAACGCTCCCGATTCCCCTCTCAGCTCTTTGTCTCAATGGACGGCTGCCGCCAGCAGACGGCCCTGAATGGACACGAAGCGACCGGTTCGGCTTTCATTCGTGCTGTTTATCAGGAAAATCAATCAATGCCGCACGCCAGACATAATCAAAATGTCAATATTTTGCACTTGGATGGTCATGTGCAAAGTTACAAGGCCAACATAGCCGACCCATATGCGGCGCTGGGGGATAGAAGTGCCAAGCCCCGGCATTGGTATTTCGATGCTGACTAATAGATGCTGACTAATAAATGAAAGGATTTTTTCAAATGAAAAACAAAATGACGGGTTTGGTTTCTTTTCTCTGTGTGATTTCCTGTGCTGTGTATGGAGATTTTCAGGCATCTTTCAAAGCCGGACGCGAAGCGTTCTCACAAAAGAAATATGAAGAGGCGCTGAAAAACTATCAGGAAGCCGCACAACAGACCTCGATCCCGGGACAGCGGTATCAGTCTCTCCGGGCCATGGCGGAAATCTATCAGGTTCAGAAAGATTGGAAAAAGGCGGAAGAAATCATTTCGCAGATCCTGAAAGACGAAAAGATCCCTGCCCGAAACCGCATGTCAGCTCAAATATTCCTGGCCGACTGTAAAGTGAAACAGAAAAACATTACGGCCGCGGCTGCGGAGTTTCAGAAAGTTTCCGCTTACGGCATTAAGAACAATGAGAGTTATTATGCGATTCTTGCCTGCGGAAACCTGAACACGCAACTGAAAAATTATGATGAGGCGAAGAAATGCTATCAGTCCCTCATAGACGATCCGAACGTGGATGCAAACCGGAAGAACCGTGCGAAAATCGGAATGGGTAATATTCTTTTTGCCCAGGGGAAATACAGCGAAGCCGTTTCGCGGCTGACTCCCATCGCCGCCGATTCGGGGATACCCGCGAATCTGCGTGCGGACGCATTCACCGTGATCGCTCGTTCCCAATACAAAATGAAGGCCTACAAGGATGCATACGATGCTGATCTTTCCATCATTGCACTGGACGGGATCCCCGCCTATTTCAAAGCATCCGCATACATGCAGGCGATCAATATCCAGGGAGGGATCAACCGTGACTATGCCCAGGCCAAGAAACTGCTCGACGATTTCGAAAAAATGCCGGGGATCAGCGCTTCGCAGAAGAAATGGATCACGAATTATCGTGCGAAAATCAGAAAAGCCGAACATACTCTCTGATCATGAAGAATACGACTATGAAAAAAATATTATACGCATTGTTTTTTGCAGTTCCTTTGGCAGTTTTTTCCGCCGATTACGCGGATATCCGTGCTCAGCTTTCGCAGGTCAAGGAATTATCCAAAGAAGATTTCGAACTCGGGGATAAACTTCTCGCACAAATGAAAAAAGACGGCATGAAGAAGCCGCTGCTGTATGGGAAACGGTTTTTCTTCACGGAACCGGTGCTGTGGTGCACCAGCAAAATGTTCCTGACCGAGAAACGCTGGCTGGACCAGCCGCTTTTCAAGTCCCGGGAACTTTATGAAATCAGCCCTTCCCAGTATAAAATGCTCGGCGTGGCGAAAAATCTGGAACTTTTGCGGGAAACCGGTCTTGACGGCTTCGGCATGTTCGTCAATTTGGACATTACGGAAAAAGTGGTCGACATGATCGGAAAATACTCCACAAAGGATTATCCGCTCTACTGCATGCCGACCCTCTGTCCGGAAGGAGCCTACGGGCCTCTGGCAAGACAGCATCTTGCCTTCCTTGCGAAGCACCCCGCCGTGCTGCGCTTCCAGGGGAAACCCGTGTTCTCTTCCTACGGAGGTGATACAAAAACTCCGCAGCAGATCGCCGATTATATCGCGGAAATCAAAAAACTTTCCGGCTCGGACTGCTGTTATCTTCATGCGGTCGGTTCCCTGCGCGTCTGCACGGATCCTTACCATTATTACATGGAAAACAACGGACGCGTCCCTGCCTCAGTGGTCCTGAAGTGGTATGACACGCTCACGGAATATCTGGAAGTATCCGGAGGGATCAAGTTTGCCAACCGCCTGACCTACCGGGATATGCGCTACAATGTGGAATATTACGACAAAGTCATCCTCCCGCTGGTTTCCGCCGCCGTTGCGCAGGAAAAGTTCTGCGGCAAAAAACTCTTCCAGTTCCAGATCATGACCGGTTATGACGGATTTCTGGGCAACCAGACGCTCTGTCATGACGGGACAAAGACGTTCCGGAAAGCTTACGATCTGGCAATGAAATATCCGGTCGACATCATTCTGCAGTTCGAGTGGGATGAGACCAACGAGGATACCAGCATCCAGCCGATGATCTGCCGTCCTATGGCCTATCAGCGCATCATTAAGTATTATACGGATACGATGAAAAAAATTCCGCTGCAGCCCCGCAAAGGCGATGATCTTTCCCTGCCGAACCTGATCGTTTCACAGCTCCGCCAATATGTCCCCGGTTCGCCTTTCGAGGTGGAACTTCTGAACGTGCCGGACAGCCCGGAATCCGTCAATTACACAGTGGATCTGGAAATGCTCGGCCATAACGGAAAGGTTTTCTGGAAAGCCGGCAATTTGAAGTTCGATTCTGCCAGAATGCAGGACCATAATCTCTATATCCCCTCGGATGTGATGGCTAAGCAGCGCTGCGCCGTCCCCCGGCTGACGATCCAGTACAAGGGAAAAACGAGAGTCATCGGCGAAGGGATGCCTTTCACCACGATCCGCGCCACGACGAAGAACGATCATCTCTATCTCTGCACGCCGGTCCGGAACCTGATGTTCCCGGAAAAGCCGGACGTTTCCATTAAAGTGGCTGCAAATGACGGGATGGTCTCCCAGTATGATATTGCCGCCGACCTCAACTTTCCCGGCCATAAACTGCAGGCGCTGGATGTGGTTGAAAACAGTTACGACATTTTCTCGTATGACCCGAAAAACGAGTATCTGCAGAATGATCCAGACCGCCGCAATTACCGCTTCTCCTGGCAGTATCTCAACAGCGACAAGGGCGGTCCCGCAAGCATCTGGATCACGCAGAAATTCGACCTGAAAGGAACGGATTCCGGCATTTTCTTCGGCCCGACCAAGGAACCGGGGCGGAATTATCTGATCAATTACAGCGCATTGTATCGTCAGATCCCGTGGGATTCGACGATCCTTGACCCGAAATCCCATGCGGGGCTCGGACACAACACCTACGTATTTTCCGTGAAAAAATCGGATGCGGACAAGGCGGTCTTCACGGTTTCCGGCAAACGGCTTTCCGGACCGTACAAGGACGAGCCGTTCAGCTGGTCCGTCCCGCTTAAGAATCTGGGAAAATACGGGATCCGGACCAAAGTCCTTTCCGACGGACTCCAGTTCGGTCTGGACACCCTGTACCGTCCGGAACGCCAGCCCCTGCCCCTGATGACGGAGCATGTCAAGTTCAAAAACACGATCCATTCCGACATTCCGGAGGGGATCATCGCCTTCCGCGCCATCTCCCGGGACGGACGGGTCTGGTGGAGCAGACCTTATGCCGTCACCGTCGATACGGGAAAATTGCAGGAGATCCAGGCCTATGACCGGAACAAGGGTTTTCATCCGCTCAAGGTCGAAGCAAACCGGGTCCCCCGGATCGTCTATCGCTTTGACCCGGAAAAGTCCGGCGATACCCTGACCACGGATGCGGGAAGGGAATTCTATGCCTCCCTGGGAGCGAACAATACCATCTCCATCGGTTTTCAGGGGCAGAGCCACTCATACGGGTCCGCGCCGCGGATCATCAACCGGGACATGAACGGCGACGGCCGGAACAATACCGCCGCTCCGGCATGGGAAAAACTTTCCGACGGGAAATATGCCCTCCGTTTCACAGGGAAACCCAATGCGTTTCTGAACTTCCCGCCGGGAACCTTCCCGCACAAAAACGGTTTTACGGTGGAGTTTGACGTCTTCCCGGAGGAAGTCGACCGCGATCAGATTTATTTCGGGATGAACAGCGGGACCGCCCTCACCGGTTTCCGTTTGCGGACGGAAAAAGGGAAATTTGCGGTGGATTTCCAGCAACGCCGTCCTCACGACAAGACTTCCCCACTTTCTCCGCTGGACACCCGGGTTTCCAAACTGGGACCCAAGGAAAACCGGTGGAACCATATCCGGTTCCGCTACGATGGGCACGCAGTGTATCTCGCCGTCGACAACGGGCCGGAAGATGTGCTTCCCTTCTCCGGCATAACACGCTATGCCAATGGCTCTGTTTTTGCCGGAGACGGGTCCAAAGGTTCCGGCGGCAGACCCCGCTTCTTCAAAGGTATGCTGCGTTCGTTCTCCATTATTCATACGGCAAAACCATTGGGAAAATAACGTGCGTCATGAGAATTTTTGCTTTCAGCCCTGATGAACATGCGGAGATTCCCTCGCTTCGGGAAAAGATCATCCGTTATTTTGAAAACAGTCAATCAATCAAGTCATGATAAGTTAACAAATACACAGGAGGAAAGAGAAAATGAGAAAAGACAACCACCAACAAAAACATTCCCGCATCTATATCCAGGTGCGCATTTCACAAAGCAGAGAGCGGATTTTACCTTAATAGAATTGCTCGTGGTCATCGCGATCATCGCCATTCTGGCGGGGATGCTGCTGCCTGCATTGAACAAGGCACGCAGTCAGGCCAGAGTCAGTGCATGCACCAATAACCTCAAACAGATCGTGATCGGTTTCAACAATTACATCAATGACTACAATGAATATTTCCCGGCAGACCGGACCGCTTCCAGCGGCAATACCGGCATTTGGTGCTACATGTTGACATCCATTACCAAAGATATCAAACCGAGCTGTTTCATCTGTCCGGGAGCTTTCGCGGTTTATTCCGAGAACTCAACCTACGCCACGCGATCCAATGCGGCCCTGAAGGACAAACTGCCAGAAACACCGGATTGGATCCTGACAGTAACTTCCTACGGATACAACCCTTATATTTCCGGAGCGACCAACATCAATAGTTTTGACTCCTTTGATCCCCGGGTAAAAAATGGACGTTTCAAACTCTCCACCGTCCGGAAGCCCAGCATCACGATCCTGTGTGCCGAGCAGAAGGATATCACCCTGGGCAATAATCATAAGGCCGCACACGCCTCTACGCTGAACTTTCCGCCTTCAACTTCAGCCGGGATCCCCGTGACCCCCTATCACAACCATATTTCTACTGTTTCCTGGGTGGATGGCCATGTATCCAATCACCGGAACGCCCAGAATTCATTAAGATACCGTGCTGATGCCGATCATGTCTTCAACTATTATCATTTGAGGGAAAAGTGAGGAAAAAATGAGAAAACGCCTTGCCGGAAAAATTTTCGTGTTTCTATTGTTGGCGCTTGCCAATAATGTCTTTGCTGCTTATGTTCCTTCCGGAGCGGTAGTAAAAGTCGAATATCCCTTCCATGATCCCATCCCGGCAGGCAAACACTCTCAAAGCAAAGACCGCACGCTGGTCATGGATGGCAAAACAACGGAAATAACTTTTCCGAAAGACAAACTCCAGAATCCGGAAAAGGGGATCAGCGTCCTTGCTGTATTCAAATATACAGACCTGCCGAATACAAGCGAAGCAGACAAGACTTATAACATCCTCGCTTACCGGCATAGACAGTTTTCCTTCGGTTTCAATGCAAAAAGGATCGATGTCCAATTCTTTGACGGGAAAAAATCCATCAGCCGCATTTGCCGGGGCGTGAATTATGCCGACGGAGACTATCACATGGCGGCATTCACGGTCAGCAGATGCAAAGAACCGACCCAAGGCATGGATTATTTGAATGTCAAAGTGTATTTTGACGGCCGGCTTCTCACGGAGGAACGTTTCCACCATGTTTCCGTTGCAGATGCAAATCATTTACTGAATATCGGCCATGCCAATGGTTTCGGCGATGTTTGGCACTGGAACGGTGAGATCGCGTGCGTTTACGGCTACAATCAGGTCCTCAGTCCGGGGGAAATAGAAAAGTTCGCCGCCCGGTCCCCCTGGCTTAAAGTTGCTTCCGGCTGGGAAAAACTCAGCAGAAAGGATCAGGAACTGCTCGGCTCCCTGCCGAAAAAAACCGCTGAAACCGCAGCGGCATCCTCAGCCATCAGCAATCTTGCCATACGCGGCAGCCGTTTTGACTGGCGCAGTGCGGCAAAGCATTTGAAACATAACGGTGAGATCCCCTCATCTCTTCGGCAATACCGGCTTGCCGGAGCGATCCTGACGGTGGCAATGGGCAAAGACCAGGCGATCCCGATTTCGCTCTATGACACGACAAACCGCCGGGAAATACTGCATCCGGAAAACCCATTCTACGCAGTGCATTTCAAGAACCGGATATATTCTCCGGTAAATGAAGAAAAAAGTTCTGCCTTCAAAGAAATTTCCGCCGACCATTTCCGGATCATCAGTCAATTCCCTGATTTTACTGCCGAGGCGGATTATTACACCACTGCGGGAAAATTGACCGCGTTTGTCCGGATCCCGGGGAAAATAACGCTGGACAAAGTGGATTTCCCGATGTTGAAAATCAATGATCTTGACCCCGGTGCCGTTCTTTTTACTCCGGAAATGTCCGGCATTGCCCATCCGGATGCTGCGGCCCGCAATATCAGTTACGAGGCCGATTATCCCCGTGGAGTGGCCTCTATGCAGTATGGGCTGTTTTACGATAAACGCGGCGGCATTTTCTGGTCGACCGCGGATCCGGACGGCCGGGGGAAACGGCTGAATTTCACCGCCGGACGCAATGGAGTCAATGCCGTATATACCTGGCTTCCGCCGCGCGAAGGAGGATTTACGCCCTGCAAAAACGGAGCACGCATAGAACTTTTCAAAGGAGACTGGTATGATGGAGCGATGATCTACCGGAAACTGATGCAGGAAATCAAGGCCGTCTGGTTTTCCGACTCCCGGCTGCCCCGCAAAGACACTCCGTCATGGGCAAGGGAATGTCTCTTTTTCACCCGTTCGGCATTCAAGTATTCCCCGCCGGAAACACTGCGGCGGATATCGGAATATATGGGGATCCCCTTTGCTCTCCAGTTGGGGATATGGTTTGCCGGGCATTATGACCGGGACTATCCTCATTTCCGCGCCCTGCCGTCATTTACCGGTTATGTTGAAAAATTGCGGAGCATGGGAATTCGCGTCATACCTTATGCCAATGGCCGGCTATGGGAACTGCACGACCGCAGGGATGAGGACTGGCGCTACACGAACGAGGCAAAAGCCAACTGCATCACCGACAAAAACGGCAAGATCGTCATCAACAAATTCGATGTGGATTTTGCCATCATGTGCCCAAAAACAAAACTTTACGAAGAAACCATTTCCCGTTTTGTCCGTGAAATGTTTGCCTGGGGTGCGGATGGGATCTATGTCGACCAGATCGGGGCAGCCTACCATATCCCGTGCTACAATCCTGCCCATGGACACAAAGTACCGGACGATACCGTGTTTTTCAAAAACGGTCACAATGTGGTGTTTCCCAAAATGCGCACCATGATGCGGAGTATTTCTCCCGATTCGGTATTGACGACCGAGGACAATTCGGAAGTCTGTGTGAAAAACTTTGACATGCTGCTCGCCTGGCGCTGGTTCTATGAAAATCAGGTTCCGGCTTTCCCCGCCATCTATTCCGGCCGGACGCAGCTCTACGGCATGCAGCCTCGGGAAATTACCCCCGGCATATTTGATTCCAGCGCATGGCAATTTATTTCCGGCGCCCAGCTCAGTGCCGGAATGCCCGCCAGTTTTGTCCGGCCGGACCTCCACGAATTTCGCCTGTGGATCAAGCAGCTCACCCGTCTGCGCCATGCCATGCTGGATTTCTTCAATTCCGGGATCATGCGCCGTCCGGTGAAGTTTGACCAGCCAGTAGAAATGAAGCGGACATTCTGGGGCAATTTCGGAACCAAATATGTGACCGGTCCGCAAATCTGCTCGACCTCATGGCAGCTGGACGGGGCTCGCGCCGTGGCATTCCTGAACCCATCGCCGAAGGTGCAGAAAAACCGGTTTGGTTTTGAAAAAGATTTCCCTGAGGGAAAAATCCATCATTTCTCCAGTACCGGCAAAGAAAACGTGTTCCACTACACCGCTGGAGAAAAGATCGATATCGAGCTGCCTCCGCATTCATTCCAACTGTTCCTTGCCCTGCCCCCAAATGATGATGGAGCAATTTTGCTTGATCGGGTCCGGGCCGATTTTCTCGCCATCAATGTTTTCAATACGGAACCCGATCCTTTCCTGACGGATAAACGGAAGCAGCTCGGCATTGTGAATAAAGACGCCGGCACTGTTTCCATTGATACGGGTCTGTTTGACTGCCGTTTCTTCCCGGGAGCGCTCTATCCGGACAACTTCCGCAAAGGCGACGGCCCCCAGCGGATGAAACCTTTATGGAAACTCAGTGACCCCTTCGGTTTCGATGAGATCACCATCGGGAAGATGCGCTTCGAAAGCAGGAATGAACGCTGGGCAGAACAAAAAGTCCTGCTCAACACCCGGGAACGCTGCATTGTGGAAAGCCGCGGCACCTTCTGCACCTTCAGCAAAACGGATACGGTCCTGCCGGATCAGGCAAAGATCATCTATACATGGGAGTTCGCTAAAAACTCTCCCGAAATCAAGGCCCGGGCAGTTCTGAACTACTCCGGCAAGTGGGAAAACAGCATCGCAAGTCTCCTGAAACTGTGTCCTGGAGTCCATTTCGTAGAAAAGAGTTATAAAATCCAGCAGGCTCCGGGCAAATTGACGGTCGATGCCGTATTTACATATACCGGAAGAAGTTCCGCAGGCAACTTCCGGCACCAGGTAAAACTGGGGCAGCAGGCATCCGCACATGTGCAAACCGATCGGGCAGTCCATGCCCGGAGAGAGATGAAAAAATTATCCCTTCCCCGGGTCATCTCCCTGGACAACGGCCAGGTCTTTCTGCGTCTTGACAGCCATAAATTCTGGAATATCAACAGGATAGACGTAGTTTTCGGCAACCGGAAGCAAAACTTCGGTATCGAGAACTCAGAATCGCATTACGGGGCTGTCCTGCGTCCGGCGGGAAGTCAGTATTTTATCGGCAGCGGGCACTGTGAATCCGGGCGATCCGAAATCGTCAAATCATTGAAGATCATTGCGGATGGCAAAGAGGTCATCCCCGGAGAAAGCCCCATCAGCGGCAAGTGCATCCAGGTGGAAAAAATCAGCAATATCGCCGATTTGCAGCTCAAATATTCTCTGACCCTGAAGGAAAAACAACTGCTCGAAACAGTTGAAATCATTTCTCTTGCAGATATAAAAAGCCGCTGCATGTATTTTTTTATGCATCCGTGGAATACCCGTTTTACCGGACTGTATATACGGGATCTTGACGGGAAAGACCATTTCCATTCAGCCGCAGGCAATAATTCACATCCTTTCGGTATGAAATCCTTTTTCCCATACGCCATGTGGCATGATGCCCAAAATGGAGACGCCATCGTCACCCATATCACCCGGCAGCCGGAAAGCAGAAAAATGTCCCGGTATATCTGGGATAGAAAAGTATACCGCAAAGATTATGTGGTGGATTTTGTGAATGTGACCATGCCGAAAAACACCAAGGTCACTTACTGTGCCGAAACGGTTTTTTTCAACAGTAAAAATTCTAAACCCTCAATGGAGCAGGCAATACGTCTTTGCCGCTGAGCTGAACAAGGGGTATGCAAGATCATTTCGTCATTATTCGGTCATAAAACAAAGCCTGATTTGACAGGTAAGGAGTGTTATGTTCTGACAATATGTTTTTTTGTGATTTTTTAAAAATCACGCTGGCAGGCTGTATCACTTTGAGGAAAACAATCAAATTTTTAACCTGAGGGCCAAGTGTTTTGCTGGTCCTTTCAACAGAAGGAAAACAACTATGAACTGCAAGAAAACATTATTTATCGTTTCCGCCTCTCTTTGCCTGATTTCCGGATCGGTATATGCCGATTTCATGTCATTTTTCAAAGCCGGACGCACTGCTGCATCGCAGAAGCAATATGATGCGGCGCTGAAAAATTATTTGGAAGCGGAGAAACAGACGACCGTCCCGGGACAGCGTTTTCAGGCCCTCTGGGCAGCAGCGGATATCTATCAGCTCAAAGGTGACTGGAAAAACGCCGAGGACGCATTGGCCCGGATCCTGGCGGATAAAACCATACCTGACCAGAACCGTATGTCCGCTCAAATTCGTTTAGGCGATTATAAACTCCATCAGAAGAAAGGCGAAGAGGCGGTTGCGGAATATCAGAAATCTGCATCATACGGTATTGAAAACGACACATTCCATTACGCCTTGCTTTCCTGCGGGAACCTCTTATTGAAGCAGAAAAAATATGCCGATGCGGAAAAATGCTTCCGCAGTCTTATCGACGGTCCGCAAGTAAATCTATCCCGCAAGGTCCGCGCTCAGATCGGTTTGGGCAATCTCTTTTTGCAGCAGAAAAAATATGCCGATGCGGAAAAATGCTTCCGCAGTCTTGTCGATGATCCGCAAATCGATCCATTGCTCAAGGTCCGCGCTCAGGTCGGCATGGGCAATGCCCTGTTCAGCCTGGGGAAATATCAGGAGGCTGTCACGACCTTGAAAGGTATCGCCGAGAATTCCAAGGTGCAGAATGTCTTGCGGGCGGAAGCTTTGACTATCGTTGCCCGTTCTTATTATAAAATGAAAGCATACAAGGAAGCATATGAGATCAATATGGCGATCCTTGCGTTGAACAATATTCCGGTATATTTAACGGCTACGGCTTATATGCAGTCGATCAGCATTCAGCAAAGTGTTTTCAAGGATTTTGCCCAGGCCAAAAAACTGCTCGATGATTTCGAAAAAATGCCGGGACTCAAGGCGGCTCACCAGAATTGGATCAAGACTCAGCGTGCCAAGATCAAAAAATAATGCACTCTCATTGTTCATGCAGAGAAAGAACAGACTATTTTTTGTTTGAAAAGGAAAACCGCAAAAGCATGAGGAGGATGCAAAGTGATCCAGGAGATTCTTTACCCATGTAAAATCGACAATTCCCGCCAGCCGGCCATGTTCCGTGCGGCGGAAGGGGATGATCCCCGTCCGCTGCTGGTCGGACTTCATACCTGGAGTTACGATCACACCCAGTGTTATGCCAAATTCGTCGACTGGTGCGGGAAAAACAACTGGAACTACATCTTCCCCGAATTCCGCGGCCCCAACTGGTGGAGCCGGGCTTGCGGTTCCGACTTCGTGGTCTCCGACCTTGAAGATGCGGTCCGTTATGTTTGCCGGACTGCAAAAGTTGACAAAAAACGCATCTATCTCTGCGGCGGATCCGGCGGCGGCCACTGTTCGCTGCTGCTCGCCGGACGGCGTCCGGACCTTTGGACGGCGGTCTCTTCTTGGTGCCCCATTTCCGATCTCCGGTACTGGCATGAGCAATGCGCTTCCCTTGAGCTGAACTATTGCAAGCATGTGGAAAGTGCCTGCGGCGGGGATCCGGAAACCGATGAAGCTGCCCGCATACAAGCGATGCTGCGTTCTCCGAACAGCTGGCTCCTGAATGCCGCCGATCTGCCCCTTGCCATCAACTGCGGGATCCACGACGGACACCCCGGAAAAGGGACCGTTCCCGTGGATCAATCTGTTTTAGCATTCAATATCCTGGCAAAACCGGAGGACCGGATCTCCTGGGATGATGCTCAGTTCATGGTCAACAACGAGGCTGTTCCGGAGCATTTGCTCTGCAAAGAGGAGGATCCGGCATTCGGACAGCACAAGGTCCTGTTCCGAAGAGTCTCAAACAACGTGCGTCTGACCATTTTTGACGGGAACCATGACCTGTATGAAATTCCCGCCTTGGAGTGGCTCTCACGGCAAGTCAAGGGGCAACCCGTTGACTGGACACCCGGTCCGGCATCCGCCGCCGAGGCGCTGAACGCTTCGGCGCTGGGGAAATAAGCAGGATCGCTTCTCATGAACACATTCTCTTTCCTCCCCGATGAACATGCCGGACGTGCCTTTGCGGAAATTCTGAAGGCGGTCGAAGCTGCCGATGGGCCGGCAATCATTTCGCTGCAGCCGGGACGGTATCTCTTTCATAAAAACAAGGCGGGTATCTGCAGCCAGCCGGTCAGCAACACGGTCGCCTATTACGGAAATATCCCGTATAAACATGTGGGCTTGCTGCTGGAAGAGCTGGACGATCTGATCATTAATGGAAACGGTGCGGAACTGGTCTTCGACGGCGATATGAGCGCGATCGCCTTGCTGAACTGCCGAAATATCATTCTGCGGAATTTTTCGGTGGATTACCTGCATCCGCGGGTCGTCGAAATGCGCTGCACGGCCTGCCATGGCAATGAAGCCGATTTCGAACTGCATCCGGACAGCCGGGCAATGCTCAAAGACGGAAAACTGTTTTTCCTGGATCCGGACGGACAGCCGGAGGCGGCGGAAAAATGGATCGTGCAATGCGCGTCCGCCGACGGGCAGAGCAATCAGCGTTCCCCGTTCCATCCATACGCGGAAGCGGCGGAATGTGTCGAGCCGGCTCCGGGAAAGTTCCGGTTCCGTTATCATGAGCCCCACGATATAGAGCCCGGCAGTATCTGGCAATTCCGCAACCCGGCCCGGAACGAAAACGGCATCTTCCTGCACGGATGCCAAAACGTGGAACTGGATCATCTGAACCTGTATTTCACTCCGGGACTGGGAGTCATCGCGCAGCTGTGCAAGGATTTGAAAATCCATCATCACCTTCATGCCCCGCGGCTGAACAGCGGACGCGCCTGTGCCGCCTTCGCCGACTGCATCCAGATCTCCAGCTGCCGCGGGAAGGTGCAGATCACGGATTCCAAATTTTCCGGCTCGCAGGATGATCCCGTCAACATTCACGGGACCTATCTGAAAGTTCAACGCATGGACGGACCAAATCTACTGCTGGAATTCGGACATCCGGAAACCTGGGGATTCCTGCCGTTCGAACCGGGTGATGAAGTCGCATTGGTCGATGCCGAAACGCTGGAACGCCTGCAGTTTGCCCATGTGCGGCACGCCGTTCTCAAGGATTTCCGGCAGGTTGAATTGAAAATCGATCCCGCTTTCGATGCCGATCCGGGAAAAAAGAGATATGTGGTCGAAAACTTGTCCGCATGTCCGGAAACACTGGTAGAAAACAACCGTTTCCGCTGCTATCCGACCCGAGGTTTGCTCATAACGACCTCTGCGGCCGGGGTGGTGCGGAAAAATCACTTTCTCCAGGCGCCTCCGCGTCCTGCGGTCTATATTTCCGGAGGAGCTGCCCCCTGGTTCGAATCGGGCGGCGTCCAAAATCTGCTGATCGAGGAAAACGTCTTTGAAAACTGTTCCGTGCCGGCGATCGAGATCAATCCGAAGAACAACGGCCGTTTCCCGCTGCATCGGGGCATCCGGATCAGAAACAACACGTTTGTCCGCTGCACGCCGCCCTATCTGCACGCAGAGGGATGTACGGATATGGAAACAGACATCAGTTAGGTAGAGTTTTTGAGCTTGTACGATATGGACAGATCCTGCACATCGAAGCGGCCGAACGTATAAAACGGCAGAACAGGCAAATAAAAAGTCAGTTTTTTCAGTTGCGGGGACTTGAAAAAGAGGAGTCACTGAGTTACCTTTCATCATCGAAAAATCTCACTGAGATTTTCAAATAAAAACAAACGGAATTTCTGTCAAAAAGGCATTGATGGAGATCCCTATGATCATAAAGCAAGGTGCGTCATGAAAAGAATGGATTTGAACGGAGCTTGGGAATTTTCCTTCCGCCGTTCGGTAAAAATGGAAGAACTGGACCCAGGGGAAGAGCGTCCGGATGAATGGATCAACGTTCCCGGCTGTTTCGACACGCTCCCGCACCATTACTGTCAGCGCGGCTGCGCGGTTTATTCCCGGACATTCGAATTGGAGAAGGGGTGGCGGAACGGATGGCTCCGGATCGACGGCATGGGACTTCGCGGTCAATTCCGGCTGGACGGGCGGCCGCTGGGCGGCTGTGCATTGCCCTACACGCAGTTCGAGCTGGAAACCGGCGCGCTGTCGGCGGGACGGCACCGGATCACCGCCATTCTGGACAAAGCGATCGATACGGTATTTTCCTCGCCGGAGATCACGGGCCTCTGCCTGTGGCAGATGAACGACGCCAAAAGCTATCACCGCTCAGGCGACGGGATCCGGAAGAAACCATTGTCGCAGAACCTGGCCGGAGTATACGATCAGTACCGCCGGGCCAAAAAAAGCGCATCGGTCGTGGCGGAAAAATTCCGCGTCTTTCCCGGCAGGGAATCACCCGGAGACCCGGCGTAAGGGGGATTTGTCAAGAGTGACGACGATGGATCCCGGGATAGACCGCAAAAAAGACGGATCGGGTAGTTTAAGCGCGGCCGCAGGACCTCCACCCGTTCCGCTGGAGGATCATTCCGTATGTTTATCCGCTGCAAACCGCAGTATCTGCATGCAGAGGAATGAATGGATTTAGAAACAACAGACATCAGATAAGGAGAATTTTTTATGAGCTTGTTGGATTGGTCCATCGTATTGGTCCCGGTGTTTCTGATTATGGTGATCGGACTTTATATCCGCCGCTATGTCCGGAGTGTGGCGGATTTTGTGCAGGCTGGACGGCTTTGCGGCAGGTATGTTATTTGCGTCGGCGATGTTGCCAATGCGCTTTCCATCATAGGATTCATCACCTATATCGAAATGCACTACAAGACGGGATTCGGCCTTGCCTTCTGGCAGAATATCCTGATGCCGCTCACCATTATCATGAGCCTTTATGGTTATTGCGTGTACCGTTTCCGGGAAACCAAAGCCCTGTCTTTCGGACAGTTCCTCGAAATGCGTTACAGCCGTAAGTTCCGCGTATTCGCATCCAGCTTGCGTTCATTGACGGAAATTATCTGCAATATGATCATGCCGGCTCTTGCCGCGCGTTTTTTCATCTATTACATCGGTCTGCCGCAGACCTTTCGCATCTGCGGATTCGAGTGCAATACCTTCATCCTCGTAGCAGCCATCTCACTGACCCTTGCCATCACCTTGATTTGTTGCGGAGGAACGCTGAGCCTGGTCGTCACCGATGCCGTTCAGGGGATGATGCTTTATCCCATGATGGTAATCCTGATCATTTTCATCCTCTGGAAATTCAGTTGGTCCGGCGAGATCGTTCAGGTCATGCAGGATCGTGCCTCCGGGGAAAGTTTCCTGAATCCCTATGACATCAAGAAATTGAGCGACTTCAACCTCTTCTTTCTGATAGTGACAATTTTCAATGCGATCATTCACCGGGCAAGCTGGATCGGTACGGGGACATCAGGCGCTGCAAAAAATCCCCATGAGCAAAAGATGGCAGGCATCCTTGGTACCTGGCGGAATACCATGAATGTGCTGGTCTATATTCTGATTGCTGTTGCGGTCATCACCTTCATGCACCACTTGAACTGGTCCGGACAGGCAAAAACAACCAGGATCAACCTGTCCAACCGAATTTCAGAAGAACTTATCGTGGATCCTGTTTTGCGGGAACGATTCAAACAGAAAATCATTGCATTGCCGGAACAGAAACACATTATCGGTCAAGATCAGCCGATCAGTGAAAAATCCAATTTGGATACCATCTATTTGAATACGGCACATCAGCTGTTCAACAAAATTGAAAAAGAGAATCCTGCCGCACTGAAGGAAGGGAAAAACGGGAATGCGATCTTCGCTCAGTTCAAAACGCTCTATCATCAGCAGATGCTTGCCGTGTCCGTGCGGGAAATGCTTCCGGTCGGGCTTGTGGGGATGTTCTGCCTCTTCATGGTGCTGGGGATGCTTTCCACGGATGACACCCGGATTTTCAGTGCCACGCTGACGATCACGCAGGATTGCATCGTTCCGTTCATGCCGGGGCTGGACCCGAAAAAACATATCTGGATCTTCCGCTTCGTCTCAATCGGCATCGGTGTTTTTTTCCTGTTCGGGTCATTTCTGATGTCGCAGCTGGATTACGTTTACATGTGGTCCACGCTGATCACCATGATCTGGATGGGCGGCAGCGGACCGATCGTTCTGTTCGGTCTTTACAGCCGTTTTGGAACAACGATCGGGGCGTGGACAACAACGTTGACCAGTCTTGTCCTTTCCGTGCTGTCGATCTTCGTGCAGCGCAACTGGCCGGACTACGTCTATCCGTGGCTGCAGTCCCGCGGCTGGGTGGAGCCCGTGGGCAATTTCCTTGCCGCAGTTTCCCGCCCGCTGAATCCATACATCGTCTGGACCATGAATCCGGTCAAGTGTCCGATCAACGCCATTGAGATCACCTTCATGGTGACGGTATTCACTTTGATTCTCTACATCGTGGTTTCATTCCTGACCATGAAAGAACCGTTCAATCTGGACCGGATGCTTCACCGCGGGATCTACAATACGGATGGAGACAAAAAAATACGCGAAAAATTGACGCTGAGTTCTATGTTCGGCAAGATCATCGGGATCACGCCGGAATATACCCGCGGCGACCGCTGGATCGCATGGGGGATCTTCATTCACTCCTTCGTGTATAGTTTCGGACTGATGTTCGTCGGGGTGGTCGTCTGGAATGCTTTCTCCCCCTGGAGCAAGGAAAACTGGGGAACTTATTTTCTGATCTACAACATCGTTGTGCCGGGCGTCATCGCCTTCGCTTCCACATTCTGGTTCGGGATCGGCGGGGCCATTGACCTGTTCCGTCTGTTCCGGGATCTGAAGACGCAGAAAATCAACGACAAAGATAACGGTGCCGTGGAAGGCAATGTTTCCGTTGCCGATCTTGCAGAATTTGCAAAACGCGAATCCAATTACCAGAAAAGCATGACACAGGATGTTCCCTCCGGCAAATGAAAAACGCAAGTGAAACGTGAGAACCACAATAATTCAAGATAATAAAATCTGGAAAACATAATCAGGAGAACAAAACATGGAAAAGAAATTGAAAGTTGTCTATCTGCCGCTTACGAAAGCAAACTGGACAAATGCCGAACTGGAAGCGGCAAGGGAAAAATCCCGGTCGTTTCTGGCGTCTCTGCCCGGTGTTACGGTCATCGGCGGAGAAAAAATGATCGAAGACGAAGCCGGCGCCATGGCCGAACTGGAGAAGTGCAGACAGGAGGGAGTCGGTCTGGTCGTCGCCCACCTCCTTTCTTTCGCACTCGGGGTGGTCATTCCCCGTTTTGCAAAGACTCTGAATGTGCCCGCGGTGCTCTGGTCGATCCCGGAACCTCCGCCAAACGGGGGACGTCTCCGCGCCAATTCCTTCTGTGCGGCGAATATGAACTCGCATATCCTCTATAAACTCTACATCCCGTATTTCAATGTTTACGGAAATATCTCCGATCCCGCCACCGCGCAGCAACTGGAACGGGCGGTCAAAGTCACCCGGACCCTGGCGATGCTCCGGGATCTCCGGATCGGTTCCATCGGCGGACGCGTCCCCGGCTTCTTTACCTCGGATTACGATGAAATGCTTCTGCGGAACAAGATCGGTCCGGAAGTGATCCCGCTGACCGCACTGGAGGCGGTGACCCTGGCGAAGAACATGCCGCAGGACAAGATCGGAGAAGCGAAGAAGATCCTGCTGGGCGATGCTTCGCTCCATGCTTCCGATGCGCCCACCGGGCCGCAGTTCGAAAAATCCGCTGCGCTTTTTGCCGCCATCCGGGAATTAATGGACAAAAACATGCTGGGCGCGGTAACGCTCCGCTGCTGGCCGGAAGTGATCGCGGACGAGATGTTCGGGATCACGCTCTGCTCCACCATCGGGCACCTCAACAATCACGATACCCTGGCAGTCTGCGAAGGCGATGTCTATGCGGCTGTAATGCTGACTGCCCTGCGCGAACTCAGCGGACAACATCCGTTCTTCTGCGATCTGATCAAACTGGACGGCGATTACGGTGTCGCCTGGCACTGCGGCGCGGCCCCATGTTCGATCTGCAAACCGGGATTCCGCCCGGAGATCCGGCGCAGTTCCACGGTCGGAGGCGGCGGAGTCAAAGGCTGTGTCTGCGAATTCCCGCTGAAACCCGGACGGGTCACGTTCGCCCGGCTGGGCGAGACCCGCGACGGCAGCTCGTTCCGTCTGCTGATTGCCACAGGCGAAGGACTGGATACCGATCTGTTCGTCCGGGGTAATCCGCTGAAAGTGAAATTCGATGCCGGATGTGACGCTCTGCGCAGCGAACTTTTGAACAACGGCTGGGAGCATCATTTCTCCATGACATACGGAGATCTCACCGAAGAACTGCTTGCGCTCGGCCGGGCCTGGAACATCGAAACCATTGTCATTCGCTGATCCTTCAGGGTCGGATCTGTTTTACAGGTCCGACCCGGATTCATCGCCAGATCGATTTCATACGCGTCATTCTCCGGAAAAATTACTCGTTTTCTTCCGGAACGGAAGCGAAATGAGGCCCGTCATCATCCTTAGTATTTTATATATCTTTGATAGTATTTTATATATTTAATATAAAAATTTTTATTGTCTTTGCAGTTTATATCATGTACAATATCAGTAAGAAGGTAAAAAGTGACAAATCCAAATATCTGAAAAAATAATGAAAGAAAATTATTCTTCTTTGGTGGATCCATTCTGGGGAAATGGCGCTGTAAAGTCCCGGGAAACAACCGGAATGGCCCGCGGCTGGAACTGGCTGAAGGCCCAAACCGGCAATACTCACCCGGGGACTCTGATGCCCTTCGGCTGGGTTTCCGTCTGTCCGTACTCTGGAGCCTATCCCACGGGATACGGGAAAAACGGTATTTCATCCTGCGGCCCGGCTCCTCAGATATTCAGCCATCTCGCAGCTTGGGGCATTACTCATTTCCATCCCATTGGCACAGGAAATGTAAGGTATTTTTATAATTATTTCCTTTGTACTCCCAGTTCATCTTCCGCCAATACAACCAGGATTTCGGATTTGATCCATGAGGAAGCCCGGCCGGGATATTTCAAAGGTACCCTGAAACAATACAAGACAGATTTCGAACTGACATGTACAGAGACTGCTGCGGTTCATAAATACCGGTTTCATGAAGGGAAAGGCCATGTTTCCATTGACTGCAATACTGCCGGACTCAGGCTCCATATGGGAACATATTCGGAAAACATCGACTGCTGTTCCGCGCATCCTGCCGGACCGGGACAATGGAATGGATATGTCCTTGTTCATGGAATAAAAATCTGGTTTGCTGTTCTGGTCCGCGGCAGATATTCCTGCAATGAAATGAACAACGGCGTGATCGAATATGATTTCGAGGACCCTGATGTAGAACTCACATTAGGGTTTTCATTGACGGATCTTCCGCATGCGGAAGCCAATGTCAGGGCGGCGTTTGAAGCTGGCTTTGAAAAAGTCCGTTCCAATGCAATGGCTGCCTGGAACCATCTGCTGGGGACAATAAAAGCCGAGTTCCATACAGCCGAGGAGAAAAAAAGATTCTATACGATTCTGTATCACTCTTTCACAAAACCGTGCAGACATGATGGCGGATATATTGATTTTGTCACCATGTGGGATATATATCGCACGCAGTTGCCGCTACTGCTTTCTTTTTCCCGGGAGCATGCTCGAAGCATACTTCTTTTTATGGTTGAAACCATTGAAAAACTCGGGCATTTTCCAATTTTTTATTTCATGAATTCCGATCTGAATGCTGAGAACAATCAGGCATCCGCCCTGGTGATCTACACACTCTGCGATGGCTACGTCCGGGGAATACTGACCGGAAAAGATTATCCCCGGGTAAAAGCCGCGATGCAGAAAGAGTTTGCCTGTGTCAATGTCAAAGGGAAATCTCCGACGCATCTTCTGGATCTTGCGGGAGCCTGCGAGGCGGCCCGGATAATTGCGGATCAGTGCGGGGATCATGAATATGCGGCCGAACTGAAGATTTTGAGTACCGTCTGGGAAAAGGCTTATGATCCCTCCACCGGATATCTGATCGAAGATGCCGTTTATTACGAGGGTAATTATCGTAACTATTCGTTCCGACCGCATGTGGATATGAAAAAACGGATCGAACTGGCGGGCGGGAAAAGTAAATTTCTGGCCATGCTGGACGATTTCTTTGCCGTCAATTATTCCACGGACGAACCGTTTTCACGGGAGATCCGTCCCGGATATTTTGAGGCGATGAACAATGAATCCGATATGGATGCGCCTTATGCTTATCTTTGGTGCGGACGGCCAGACCGGCTGGCTGAAATTCTGGATACGATCCGGCGCTTTCATTTTACTGACGGCGAAGGCGGGGCTCCCGGGAATGTCGATTCCGGCGCTTTGGCATCGTGGTATATTTGGGCTTGTCTTGGAATCTATCCACTTACCGGTTCGGAATTTTATCTGATCGGTGCACCTTCGGTGACTGAAGCAGCGCTCCAGATGACTCACGGAAAACTGCATGTTACAGTACAGAGGAAAAACGAAAGGTCTATTGTCCCTTGCGTGGTTGAGTTTAATCATAAAAAGCTTGCGGAGATGCGTATCCCTGTCAGGGATCTGGAACAAGGCGGCGAACTGAAATTTTATTTACGGTGAGATGAACCTTTCTACCTTGCAGAAAAAAACACAAATAAGAAAACTAAGATAAGGAGATCGGAGTATGAACGGGAAATCTTTCAAAATCGTGCGTGATGACGGTTCCGGACAACAGAAAAATATTAGAAGAAGAAGAAATTTCACATTGATCGAACTCCTGGTTGTAATTGCCATCATAGCCATATTGGCTGGGCTACTGCTGCCGGCATTGAACAAGGCGAGGGAAAAAGCCAGAGCCATTTCATGCTTGAACCAGGCGAAACAACAATATCTGTTCTGGTATGAATATGCCGAAACCTACAGCGGCTGGATCATTCCTGCAAGGACCAACTACAATTCCGATAGTTTTCCGGTTGGAAACAGTGTAGAACTGTTCGGTTATTTTGTCAGCGGCAAAACGAAGCTGCTCGAATCCTCGCGCCTGCTCCATTGTCCTTCGGATACGAACCGGGTCACCAAAACCGGAGCGCAGAGTGAAATTGACGGGATCACCACTTTTTCCAATTCCCCGATGTATGCCAGTTATACATACAATGCTTATTTTTCATGGGCGACCGGCAGCACGTATATTGCCAAAATCAATATGTTCAAAAGGCATTTGAGTAAGACGATCCTATTCGGGGAAACATGGAAATACAACTGGATGACAAAAGGAGCAAAAGGCTCATTCGGAAGTACGATGGAACAAGCCAAAGAGTTGAATACGGGGATCTACAAAGGCCATTCTGGCGGATTCAATGCCAGTTATGCGGACGGCAGCGCCAGAACTGCTGATGTCGTCTGGCACCGGAGAAACGCATTGTGCATCTGGGACACTGCCAATCCGACAGCTTATACCGCAAGATAAGAGGTCAGGCATTATTTTGAGAAGGCGGAAATCCCGTATTCCCAGCTGCATGACGGGACGGGGATATCTGGACGGGAGTTTTATGCGGACGATACAGACGATGCCTGTTATCCCGGCGGGAACAGGCCATGTGGAAAGCTGAGTTCAGAATAATATAGGAGCCACTATATGAAGGACAATACACGGAAATGGCCGGGTTGGTGGATTCATGGAGGAAGCGATCCCGCGCCCTATCTTCGCAAGAGTTTTGAACTGAAAATGGTTCCGGGGATGGCGCTGCTGCATTTATGCAGCCCCGGCTGGTGCGAGGTAACGGTCAACGGCAGACTTCCCGACGACCGGGTTTTATCACCGGCACCGACCCAGTTCGACAAACATGTATCCTACTTGACTTACGATGTCACTGCACTGCTGAAGTCCGGCAGAAATACAGTCGTTGTGCTGCTGGGAAACGGCTGGTACAACTGCCGCACACCAAACGTCTGGAACTTTGACCATGCTCCGTGGCTGGACCGCCCCAAGATGATCTGCGATCTGGAATGCGACGGTAAGACGGTCCTGGTTTCGGACAACAGCTGGAAAGTCATCCCCAGCCCCATTCTGTTCAATCAGCTCAGAAATGGGGAAACTTACGATGCTACGAAAGAAATTCCCGGTATCCTCGAAGCGGATTACGATGACCGTTCCTGTCAGGATGCCGGTTATATCAATCCTCCCGCCGGGATCGTGGTGAAAGAAGACAATACGCCATGCCGGATCTGCGAGGCCATCGAAGGAGCCTGTCATCGTTTGACCGACCGACTGGCTGTCTGGGATTTCGGGAAAAATCTGACCGGCTGGTGTGAAATCCAAGTGACGGGTCCCCGCGGAAGTTCCGTCAAACTGGAATATGCGGAACGCATTCTGTCCAACGGAGATATTACCCGGGAAAACATCTCCAGACATGTGACCGGCGGCGCATTCCAGACCGATACTTACATTTTGAAAGGCAATGGAGTTGAGACATGGCATCCCAGGTTCACTTACCATGGATTTCAGTATTGTCGGGTGATCGCCAATCATGATGAGGTCACGATACACAATATCCGGGCGCACTTTGTCCACAGCGACTTTGCCGAAATCGGACATTTCGAGTGTTCCCATCCTTTGGTCAATAAGATATGGCAATGCACCCGGCAGAGCTACCTCAGCAATTATACGGGAATCCCTACGGACTGTCCGCACCGAGAAAAGAACGGCTGGACGGGGGATGCCCAGCTGGCAATGGAATTCGGACTCTGGACCTTTGACTGCGTCAAGGCCGCAACTGCATTCAATCGCGTCCTGATGGATGGACAGCGTGCGGCAGGCCAGTTTTCCGGCATTGCACCGACCGGAGGCTGGGGATATGACTGGGGCGGCGGTCCGGCATGGGACCTTTATCTTTTTGAAGCACCGTGGCGGATTTTCCTTTTTACCGGAGACGATGCTCCGTTCCGGGAAGCGCTCCCCTCCATGGAACGATATTTGGCCTATTGCGAACAGATGTCGCATGAAGGGGGACTGGTGGATTTCGGTCTGGGGGACTGGTGCTGCCTTAACCGCAGCAGGAGAACTGTTCCGGAATTCACCTCCTCGGCCTGTTATTTCTACGCCCTGAGCCTTATCTCGCGCTGGAAGCCTGAATATGCCGAGCGGGCGGAACAGGTGAAGAATGCCATCAACCGGAAATACGCGGGACCCGACGGGATTTACTGCAAAGGGGAACGGACCGCTCTGGCCTGTGCGCTTTATTTCGGATTCGCCGAAGACCCGGTGAAAACCGCGGCGCTCCTGGTCCGGAAAGTGAGGGAGCACGGATATCGGACCGGATTCGGAATCCTGGGCTCAAAATACATTTTCCGGGCACTGGCGGATCACGGCTATGCGGAAGATGCATTCCGGCTCCTTACTTCGGAAGAATATCCGTCTTACGGCTACTGGATCAAGTCACTTCATGCAACCACGCTCCATGAACACTGGAGTTCCAGCTCGTCTTTGAACCATATGATGTTCGGTGATGTGGGTGCGTGGATGTATCAGTATCCGGCAGGGATCATCCCGCTGGCGGAAACACCGGGATTCCGGCATTTCCTGATCCGTCCCTGTTTCGTCTCCGGTCTGGACTCAGTCAATGCTGAACACCTTGCTCCCGCCGGAATGATCCGCGTAGAGTGGAAACGGGAAAAAGGCCGGATCCGGTTCTCATGCACCATTCCGGACGGCTGCACTGCCGACCTTGAACTCGGGAAGGAAAAGTTCCCCGGCATCGCAGGCGATTTTTCCTGCCAAATACCAGGTCAATAAAAAACAGCATCACCGAGCTGGCAGCAGATAGGGGATCCCCCACGGCGGTTCGCCCGCTTTTTTCAACTCCAGGGCTGTGGACCAAGGTCCGGAAACCGCGGGGGCGGTCAGCCATTTCCGGCAAGTGAAGCAGGAATCGGAGGAGCCGTCCTGATAGTCCAGCCGGAGTTCCGCAAGAAGTCCGCACGGAAGCCGGCCGGCGTCCTTGACCTCAATAACGAGCGTATGTTTTCCCGGGTTCAGCAATTTTGCGATTTCCAGATTTTCCAAATATCTGCAGCCTTTCATGAACGAAGCCGGATCTCCAACCAGTTTGCCGTCGATCCGGATTCCGATAACATCATCATCGGCCGCAAAGCGGAGAGATGCTGTCTTCAGATTCTCTTTGACCGTGAATCCGGTTTTTGCAAAAATACGGGACCCTGCGATCCGGCTTTCTTTTTCACCCCAGATCCATTTCATATCCGGCGGAGCTTGATAGAGAACGGCAGATGCAAAGCGTCTGATTGGTTCTGTGAAGGGAAGAAGATCGTCTTTGCCCGGTTCCGCCGGAGGAAGCTCCCATGCCGGAGCGGGAAGCGTTCCGACTGTAAAGAATTTCACCTCATAAGGGGCAAAACACTGCATTCCTTTGACGCCTGGGACATCCGTAAAGGCCGCCTCGACCGGTTTCTCCGAAGTATTTGCTGCGATCGTCAGCGACCAGTCCTTGCCCGAGAAATACAGGTATTCCACCTCGGCAGGACTGGCATTTCCGGAAATGCGGTTTGGGGACAGCAATGCACCAGAAATCGAATGCAGTTCCCGTATGACCGGCAGAAAATCGGCAAAAAAATCCGGCTGCCGCACCAGATTCAACCCCCACCAGGAGAGGCCGTCCGCACCATTGATGAGTGCGTCATAAACCATAAATCGGCTCTGCTGCCCGGTCGGATAACCTTTACTGCTCCGTTTGTCCCGGAAGTCGTGCCAGGAGAACCCCTGCAGCGTCATGATGACCGGCTTTTTCTTCAAGGTGATCTGTTCTGTCCAGCGGACATATTTTCCGACACAGCTCAAGGTTTTGTCCTTCAGGTGACTGTGATCGTTGGGCTGGGGAACCGGGTAGATATCCACACCGAAAAGGTCGCAGCAGTCGGAATAGGGGCGCTGCTGCTCCACCGTGCGGCGGGGTGCCGCATTGATCCATACCGGACGGTACGGGTCGATTCTGCTGAGGGCGGCATAGCACTGGCCGAGAGCTTTCACAGGACGCCCGTTCCAGCAGGGCTCATCCTCCAGAAAATATCCGATCAGAGCCGGATGCGCCAGCACTTCTCCGGTCAGGATCCGATGGGTTTTATCGATCCAGCGCTGAACGGCCTTTTCATCCTCGGTCCTCGGTGTCCTTCCCATGAATGATAGAAAAAGCTTCAATCCGTATTTCTGGGCCTCATCCAGCTTTTTCAGCAGTTCCCTGTTATCGGATGTCCGGATAATCACGCTATTGAATCCGTTTCGCGCCAGCGCATGGAAGGAACCGACCGGACTCCAGGAAGTGACCGGCAGGAAGGGTTTCCCGTTGATGTAAAGGCGCCGTCCCGGACCGGGAATCACTTCGGTCGCGGATGCGGGAGCCCGGAAAATTTTTTTTGACAAAACAGCCTTTTTATTGTCGGGGAAATATAGTGTCACGGTCAGCTTTCCGGTTTTCCCCGGCAGGATAAAATTCCAGTTTTTCCCTTCATTTTTCAGGGGAACGGTAAAGACTCCTCCATTGTCCGCAGTCAGGACGGCTTCGCCTTTTGCAGGAGTCCGGTCGGAAAATACGAAACCTTCCACAGCTTGTTCCCCAATCGATGCATAAAAAGTGTCGCGGAAAGCGGGGCTGGTCAGGATCAGATGTTCCCGGACATTCGTTTCCGGCAGGAGAATCAATTTGCAGTTCCGAAAGAAAAGCGTTCCTGATGAAAGACTGCTTACCGCAAGGTCTGCGGAGTTCCCCGGAGCCGTGAAGTCGATCTGCTTGTTCTGGAAAACGTCCATCGTGTCTTCCTTCGGAAACGCTGTCTTTCCTTTTCTCCCATTCAGCTGCATCCGGAAAAAATGGAAAGAGGTGGTATTACCGGTGGGCCCGATTCCGCGGACCTGATAACTGTATCTGTATTTTCTGCCGGCAATCAGTTTCGGCAGAGATATTTTTTTCGTTGTTTTCGCATCAAGGGAAAAATCCTCCATCAGCTTCCGGGATGTTACTCTGATATCGGAGAATGCAACAGGGCCATCTCCGCCAAGATTGAAGGCAAGAATGCATTTCTCCGCATAAAAAGGAATTGTAAATTCCAGTTTCCCGGGTTCCTTTTTTTCCGGTGCTTCAACCCAGACGGCGCCGGAATTGCCGGATCGTTTCCTGTTTTTGTCCTGCCAGTACCATTCGGCATAGACCCGGTATTTTCCCTTGCCGCAAACCGAATATTCCAAGACGACTTTGGTCCCGGGAACCTGTTTCAGTTTTGCGATCAGATATGTCCCTTTTCCTGCAAGTTGCGCTTGGCCGGGTGAAAAATGAAAATTCTCTTTCTTGCCGCGGCAGGACCAGTACGCGGGAAGTCCGTTCCTGCCGATTTCCGAAAAGTCGGCATTTCGGAGCATTTCCTGAAGATCTTTTCCGCAAACCGGAAGAAGAATTGCAACTGTGGCAAGCATCGTCATCCAGATTTTTTTCAGGGCAACCATGCGATCCTCCTTATTTTTATAGAAATAAACTTGTTTTTTTTAATGGTTCAATATATATTATATATGATAAAAATGGAAAGAAAAAGCCTCAGTTTATGATTTTGTATATAAAATACTGTCAAAGGTATATAAAATTATGAAGTATTCCATTGAGCAGTTAAGAAAACGCTCGTCCGTGCGCGTTAAAAACGGGGACAGCATTTTAGGTGGATGCGATTTCGACGGCTATCCCAGACATCACTTTTTTTTCAATGCACTGTCCGCGCAAAGGCATCCTCTTTCCGTGCGGGTTGCCGGTCTTGACACTTGGAAAAAAGGGGCTTTCCGTTATCGGGTGAATTCAGATACCTTTTCAATCGAGCTGGTTACGCAAGGGGAATTCCTGATCGAAACGGATAGACAGCACTGGTCTGTAAAAGCAGGTTCGCTTTTCTTTGTCCCTCTGCATCGGGATTCTGCCATGATGTGCACGACCGAGTTAGCCGAAAAATTCACAGTGATCTTGCGGGGGGCATTGCTGGAAAGTCTCCTTTCCATGCTGCAGCTGGACAAGTGTGCGGTGCTTCAGCTACGTTCCTTCGCGGAGATTGAGAAAGCAATGCACCGAATCGGGATGCTGCTGAAGCAAGGCGGAGAAAACAGTGTCCGCGAAGCCAATGTCGAAGCATATTCGCTGCTGCTCCGACTGTCGGAGGAGAGAAGTGATCCGCTTCCGGAAATGATGCAGAAACTTTTGGATATAATTCATTTCAAGCTGGACAGGATGTATTCCATCGCGGATCTGACCAGGGCAAGCGGATTGAGCAGTGCCACGATCCACCGGATGTTTCTGCAGCATTGCGGCTGTACTCCGCTGACATACATGACAAAATGCCGGATGATGTCAGCAGAAGAGATGCTAAGCAGTGGGGAACGTTCCATCAAAGAGATCGCTTCTCTCCTCGGCTATCAAAACCAGCTTTATTTTTCAGCTGTCTTCCGCAAATACCATGGCGTTTCACCGTCCGATTTTCGGTTGAGAAAGCGGGTATACTGACGGTATTTTTTTACTCTCTCATTGAAACGAGTCAAGCTAACGTCTTTCATTTTCTGCCTAAGCGCCCGGCTTGATTCATGCCATTGCATCGGCACTTGGAGCCCTTGATGTTTTGTCGAGAAATCATCTTCAACTTCGATGGGGAGAAAAGTTAGAGTTTCAAATCTGATCGTGAAACCCTTATTCACCCCTCCGGGACACATGAGAGGAAGACGGATGCTTCATCCGGGACCAGAAATGTGCCGTCCGGATGAAATACATCGTGAAACGGAATTGACAGATCGGCTGTTTCCATCAACCCTTTCCAGGGGAAAACCGTCTGGGTCTTTCCGGAAACCAATCCCCAGTTGACTGCACCGATACCATTTTCCCGCAGGATCGGCAGACATTCCCGGAATATGCATCCCCTGTGGCGGGCCATATATTCCGAACAGATCATCGGACGGTCTTTCGCTTCAAAACGGATAAAATTGATCCGTTCGTTCAGTTCGCCGGAGACGCTGTAACAATGGAAGTCACAACTTCGGAGTTTTTCAAACATGAACCTGTTCAATTCATCAAATTCTTTCTCAAACGTCCACGGGGCGGCAGTTACCGGCTGGCTCGGATCGTTTTCCTTCGCCCAGCGGAAAACATCCTGCAGCAGCGGCATTGAGACATTTTCCCGAAGACCGTCACGTGTGACGTGGTCGCCGGCTGATCCATTGCCCGGCTCGTTGTAAAGATCCCACAATATGATCCAGCGAGATTGTCGCCGAACCGAGACAGCAACGCTTAAAAAATCACAAACATGCTCTTGATGTGATGCCATTCGGCAATGGACAAGTAATGTTCGATCCTCTCAAAGAAGCCGGATCCATCCTGCTGGTGCAGCAAATCATGCAGATAAACACGCACCAGGTTCATTCCGATTTTTCGGCGAATCTGAGTTCGCGGTCTATGGTTGCCGGATCGAAGGTTTCCTTCTGCCACATTTCCAGCTGATTGATTGCCGTGGACGGGATACTCTGATGCAGAATCTGTCTCCGCCTTGCGAATCCTTTCATGGACTCGGAAAACTCTGGCTGGAATTTACCGGAACAGCCTGACCTTTTCGGAGAATCTATCTGCTGGATTTTACCCGGACAGCAGTGGATCCGTTCCTCATTTGAATATTTTCACCGTTTCAATTCCGAAAGGAGCATCTTTTTTTCCGTAACGATTGCCGGCAGTATTGGCAAAACGGACAACCAGTTCATTGCTTCCGGCCTGAGCGGACCCGGCAATCGGGAGAGCATCACTGCCCCAGCAGATGCCGGCAAATCTTCCGTTTAATTCCACTTCGGCGACCCCGCCGGTCATGGCGAGTTCCAGGATCCGTGCGGGACCATTGAATTCCGCCTGATACACCACTGTTCCCGTAAATCCGGAAAAGCCCTGCCTGGCCAAATCTCCCAGTTCCGGTGCGGGCATGACCCGCAAATGCAGCGGGATCTCCGGCCCGCGGGGTGCAAAAATCGAATCGGCAAATGCGGTTTTTTGCCCTTTCCAGTCTTTTGTCAGCAGCAGAGCCTTTCCATGAGGCAGGACAAACGTTTCCGGGAAGGAATCCCCCTGGAACACGGCGGTTCCGGTCACGGGATCGACTACAAACAGATCCGCTTCCGGAAAGATGCTGTCAAGCGGCATTGCTTCGCCGGAAAGGTTCTGCAGGAACCATAAATGTTCCCCGTTCTTCTTTGTGCGCCTGACCGCCAGCAGTTCTTCGGGCAGATCCCAAAGGGACGGGATGGAATCAAGCTCATTTTCATCGAAGATTTTCATGCCGTCGATCAGGGCAAGAGTTCGGTCTTCCAATGGAAGGGCTTGACAGTACACGACATTCCGGTAACGCATTTTTCCTGCGGAAAGAACTGTGCCGTCCCGCTGTGCATGCTGCAGCTGCGGTTCTTCGATCAGATCGAAATCTATGTGGTGCCGCATCATCTGCAAAATCAGGTCCTGCAAATGAAGATCGGCCTCCGCCAATTTCCCCGGCGTTCCGGCAAGGGTCTCACCGTTCTGCAGAGCCAGGAACTCATCCGGCACGATCAGGACCGTTTCCGGAGTACGGCGTGCTTCCGCCATGCGTTCGGCAAGACGGCTCCAGACCGGAAGCCGTTTCTTGAGCATCGGCCAATAGGGCTGCTGGATGAAATAACTGGGCGGGCAATCCTGTTCCGCCTCGCCTTCGAGCGTATAGTAAAACGCATGGGGCGTCAGCAGGGTCTGTCCCATGGCGATTTCGAAAAACGTCTGCGGTTCCAGGAACGAAACCGGCATGTTCCAGCCTAAAAAGGTCCAGTTTTCCGATGAAACCTGACCGGCTCCGCCGCGGTTGGCAGCAGAAGCGGCCGCAAGATATGTATACAGGGGATAACAACGCTCCAGTCCGCACGGATTGATCCGGTGCGCATCGCCGGTATAGGGACGCTTCAGATAGCCCAGATCCCGCATATCCAGCAGATAATCGTCCACGGACGGCACGTCCTCGGAAAGAAAATACGGTTCCGGCGAGCAAAAATTTTTGACCGTCCGGACGCGGGGCCCTTCGTCGCCGCAGAGATGCCCCAGATACACCAGATCATGGTCATGGCACCATTTCTGCTGCGGACGGATGAAATTTTCGATGAAAAGGCGTTGCGCCGTGAGATAATAATTTTTCCGGAATTCACCGCTTCCGGGCAGATCGAACACCAGCTTGCCCAAATATTTGCGGTATGAGGGGTCCAGCGCTTTTTCCAGGGCTTCCGACCATACAAAGGAATTTTCATACCAGACGAGAAAACTTTCGTCGTCGGTGTAGACCGCCTCCACCGTGTTTCCGAAAAACCGGCCAATCCTTTTCGCATACAGTTCGTGACTCAGATTCAGGAAATATTTTACCGTATCCGGAGCCAGCGTATCGACATGTTCCGGATTGATATTCAGTTCGAACCGCAGAACGGGTGTCCCCGGGGACAAGGCGGACTCGCAGACGGGATCCATGCCGTCTGCAGTAAACGAGGCGAAAGAACCCGCTTCCGGATCACTGGGAACCAGGGAAAAATGCAGACTTTTCTGCATCAGGTCGGGACGTTCCCGCTGAACACGCATTCCCGCATTGCCGCTGGGAAAACCGTCTTCGTCATAAAGCCAGACTTTCAGATGCCTTTTCCGGGATTCTTCGCAGGTGAACTCAACCAGGTCGAGCCAGCGGGCTGAAAGATAGGGGATCCGGTTTCCCTTGCGGGAATGCAGGGCAAATCCTTTGCACCCGGCATCCGCAATTTCGTCAAGCTGATGAACGATCCCGGCTTCCTCCTGAACGCCGTTCCAGAACCAGAACGGATAAAATCCCGCTTGAGGTATTTTCATCGGTCACTCCATTTTCCAGCAGTGGAGCATGGCTTTGGCAATCAGTTCCGCCGTCCGGGCGGTGTGATGCATTCCATCGCAGGTATAATACAAGCCGTTCTCATTCCGTTCCGCATCATGAAGCTTTGCACCTTCCCTGAAAATATAGTCCAGCGGCACCAGCAAAGTCCCTGCCTCTTCCGCGGCCAGGCGGGTCGCACGGATATGCGGTTCGCGATACCCGTATTCCGCCAGCGGCGCCCCCTCATTTTCGCCGGGCAGCGCATTGATGCTGAATTTTCTGATCCCGTGAAGACGGCAGAGATGGACCATCCACTTCAAATTATCCCGCAAAGTCTGCCACGCCACCTCCGGTTCGTGCGACCAGCGTCCGTGCCCGTGAACAGCGTCGTTCGTTCCGAAAAATAACGAAACTGCAGTTGGCGTATGGGAGATGACATCCCGTTCCAGCCGCGTCAGCGCCGCCGGGGTCTTGTCTCCGCTTACTCCGGCATTGATCAATTCGATCCCCTTGGGCTCAAGTTCTTTTTTCAGGAAATGATAATACCCCTTCGGCCGGGCAGTCAGACTGTCGCCGAAACAGACGAGTTTATCGCCCGGTTCCAGAAAGGGCTTTTCCAAAAGGACGGGAATACTGCGAATCAAATCTTCTTCGGTCATTTCATTCTCCTCGTTTTTGCACGGACGGTTTTTTCCGCCACCGGTTCGAAAACGTCATTTCAGACGGGGGCCGCAGCCCCGCTTTATGACTTCCGGATCGGTCGGCAGAAAATATTTCAAGTCACGAAGCAGTTCCGGATCGTCACTGAGTCTTTGCGATTCCGCAAAACTGAGTTTCTGCTTCTTCCTCCAGTTTTTCTTCCAGTCGTCCATCGATTTATATTTGGCGGTGTAATCCGGAAAGACTTTGAGTCCGGGATTGGCGGAAAATGAACCTGTATCATACCGATCCATATCCTTCTGATACGCCGGATACGGCTGCTGGCGGCGGCCGGTATATGAACTGCCGATCTCAGTATTCGGAACGGCCGGCTTATTTCCGTTGCGATCCCAGCCGATCACGGGTTTCTGATCGAACGGCATCCGGTTGAAAAAGCAGTTGTTCCGTTCTGTCAGATCCGCAATATCCGTGATATAGATCACCGAAGCAAAGCCTTTCATGTTCAGGGCATCCACGAAGATGCAGTTCTCGACCAAGGCCGGGCCGCGTTCGTCCCGGATCATCAGATGCATCAGGGCAGCATGTGCGAAAGTGCAGTTCCGGATCACCATGTCCTTGCATTTCGCCAGAAAGACGCCCTCATGCCCGTAGCTGAAACCGCAATCTTCAATTCGGATGTCATCACAGTTGACGGCATGGAGTTTATGGAATGATCCGCTGACTATCAGTCTCTGAAAGAGCAATCCGCGGCAATCGGTCGCGCGGATGGTATATCCGGAAAATCCTTCCGGAACGGTATGATTGCCGTAAATGATGAAATTCTTGAAATGAATATGATTCTGATTGGTGACCGTGATACCGCCGGTCAGCGGAGAACCGTATCCGGCCTGGATCAGAACCTTCTCGCCGGGTGCGCCCCGGATCACGATCGGTCTCTCTTCGGTCCCGGAGACCGGAACCGTAAAATTCTCTTCGTAAATGCCTCCGGAAATGGTCAGCGTATCACCCGGACACAGTTTCGTGACAGCGTGTCCGATCGACCCGAAAGGTTTCTTCTGCGAACCGTCGTTCAGGTCGCTGCCGTTTTTGGCCACGAAATACTGTTTCGGTGCGGCATATTGCACCGGCGTGGTGAATTCCAGTTTGTCCGTCGAGAGATCCAGAAAAGCATTTGTCCTTTTCAATTCGGCATTGCTGAAGCATTTTGGCACATCCGCCCGGACGTTGAACTGGATGTAATACTTTTTCCCCGGGGTCAGGCCGGAAAGCGCTGCGGAATGGGTATTGCTTTCCATGTTCAACCGGATCTTACGGACCGAAGCTTCACCCGGGATGCCCCAGAGGAGCGTTCCGGTGAACGGGATGTTCGCCGAGAGGCTGGCTATGACCATATTCGGAGCGGCAGGCTGCACTGCCGGTTTGTCCAGAATGAACTGGACGTTGCGGGACTGTCTGCGGTAAGGTCCGACCGGCATCGAATCGATGGCCCGGCCGTCGAACTGCCAGGCGTTTCTGAAGGTGAAATCCTTCCCCAATTCCGCTTCGGCGACAAAAGAATTTTTCTCCCCGCGGGGCACTTGCTCCGCATATGCATTGTAGTCGCTCCAGCCGTTTACCGCGCCGATGTCCGCTTTTTTGATCACATTGGCAGTGATGAAACTGTTCCGGTTGGCTTTCAGGGTGAACTGAGGAATGTAATTGTGCGTCACGCGCAGTCCGTCGGTCTGCTCCGCCGTGATTTTTCCGGCGCTTTGGCTGATGGAGATCCCCTTGCCGTTCCGCACCACAAATTCAGCCGGGGCAAGACGCACCAGCCTGACGTCGGAGCAGTTGTCCAAAAAGATTTTCCCCTGAATCCGGACCGGGAATACGCCGCGTCCGCGAATCGCAATGTCCTTCAGTCCTTTCAGATCCAGATCGCCTTTCACCGGACCGGTGATATAAATCTCCGTTCCAGGTGTGGCCAGTTCCTTGAGGACCCGGACGGAAGTGCCGAAAGCATTCTCGACGGAACGTCCGCCGGCGGAATCCCTGCCGTCCGGCTTCCAGTAGAAGACCCGATCCGCACTGGAAGTCACGCTGCGTTTTGCAATGACTTTCGGTGTTCCTTCCTGAACACGGCAGTCGAAATTGCCCGGATCGGCAAAAATCCTGTCCGCATTCAAATTTTTTTCGTAATTCATCAGTAAATTTGCCGATTCCAGTTCACCCGGACTCTGGATATATCCGAAGGCCACGCAGTTGGAGATGTGATCCGTATGGTGGATATGGGAAACGGAATTCGAAACGCAGTCGCGTATGGAAAATCCTTTTTCCTTTCCTGTTTTTATCCGGATCGTGCCATAGCATTTGTTTTCCGTGAACGCCATCGTGTTTTTGATCAGGCCGCCATACAGCCAGATGTCCTGTCCCTTATTATCACCGGCCAGATTCCCGCGGATGACGCAGTTGTCCGCCCCCGCCTGTTCGAAAATACCGATGCCGCCGCCGGAATGGTCAAACGGATTCCGGTTGCCGAAAGCACGGCAGTTTACTATGGCGGAGTCTTTGGCTCCGGCACAGAATCCGATCCCGTAACCGTTGAGAACGGCGGTGACATTGTCGATTTTGACATTCTTCACCGGATGATTGACCACTGTCCCCCAGGCGACTTTTCTCTGGGAAAAAGGAAGCCGCTGATCGGGGAATTTCAGTCTTGAATAAAAACCGGTCGTTATGAAGCCCTCCAGCAAAACATCCCGCACCCCGGAAGAGGAAGGCAAACAAAATATATTGATCCCCGACCATGGCGTGACCCCGATGCTCAGCACATGCCGGGCCGGATCGGCGGAATCGGAAGTGCGGACATAAAGAGTTTTGCTCTTCGGATCGTAAGCCCATGCGGCGCTGTTTTGCTGCAGCCCGGTCCGAGTTGCGCAATATTTGTAAATAATCAGGTTATCCCGCTCGAAAACAGTTTCCGGCATGGCATCCCAACGGGCTTTCCAGATCCCCTTGCTGTGCGGCTGGAATTTCGGGGCCTCACGGTCGCCCCGGAAGACAGCCGAACCGGGAATTTCAGCCTTGATCGTCAGTCCGCAAGGCGGCTTTTCCCGGCTGCCCGCCTGAAAATGATTGTAATAAGTCCCCGGAGCCAGTAAGATCGTATCGCCCGGCTTCCAGTTTTTTTCAGCGAATTCAAGAGATCCATCGTCCGGGTTGACCCGGAAATCCGCCCCGCTGCAGAGGAAACAACCGGCCAGCAGCAGGCCGACGGTTTTGATTGATTCGATCTGCACGGACATCGTTCAGAATTCTCCCGGCCAATATTTTAAATTTGAGATATTGGCCCAGAAAGCAGTTCTTGCCCGTTCCGTAATGCTGGCACAGGTGGCCGGATAATGAGTCCCGCCGACATCACCGGGAACCTGTCTCGGATTTCTGCCTTCTGCATGGAGCAGCATGGAATCCAGTTTCCCGGCAATGTCCAGCATTTTGCAGAATTCATAATGCGGAGTCAGATATCCCGCCTCATAAAGGTTGTGGGAATCCGTGCCGAAGGAGATCATGCCGCCTTTTTTCAGCACCAGCCTGATAAATTCCGGCTGCGGCCGGTTGGTGTGGAAATTGATCTCGGCGGCGACTCCGGCGCGAACGATTTTTTTCGCCACCGGTTCAAAAAGGTCCTCCGGGATCGGCATGCCGCCTTTCAGGAAAACGCGGAACGGATGTGCCAGGATGTCGATCTTCGAAGCCAGAAGGGCATCCAGCCGCCGCATGAAATCCCGTTTTTTCTCTTCAAAACTCAAGCCGTTCCCCAAAAAATGGATCGCGCCGATGCGGAAGCCATTCAACCCGGGGACGTCACTGACGATGCTGTCTGAATCGACATCCAGTTCAACCCCGAACGAGCAGGCCGGCATCGCTTCCGCCTGGATCAGTGCGTGATACTCCGCGGTGCGGTCTTCCGCCGCTTGCCGTCCGTTCCAGAGGAAACGGTTGTTCCAGTAAGTGCCCGCCGAGCAGTAAAGCTGTCCGGAATGTTCGGAGAAATTCACGTGTTTCACGCCGGAAAGATGTTCCAGAGCGACGGCTTTTTTCACATCCATATTTTCGGAGCAGTAGGCCAGACGGGTATGCAGATGGAAATCGGTCAGATCCGGGATCTCCGGAATGCCCAGCTGCACAACCTTTCCGCCGTTGATCCGGAAGCGGCATTCCGGTGCGGAAAATTTTTCAACGCCATGGATATCGGCTTGATAAATCAGCCGGACCTCACGTTTTTTCTGATCCAAAGACTGTTTCCATACCGCGGCGATCTCGGGAGATGGTTCGGCAAAACTGAACCGGATCTCCTGAGCCTGATGGAATTCCGCGGCATAATGGATCGCCCGCAGCAGCAGGAAGATCTTCAAATCTCCCGGTTCCGGGCGGACCGAATTGATTTCAGCGTAATTCAAGATAAAATCTTCTTCCTGGTTGACGCCCGGCGAATGCGGGCGGTCATTCCCTTTTATTCAAACTGCAGCAGTGTCCAGCGGTCACCAGCTCCAGAAGAAATAATTACTGTATTTAGTTTCCCGATATTCGTATGGGAAAAGCAGATCCGGATTTTTCCCATCCTTTTCAAAACGGACCGGATTCCTGTGGATGCCGCCGGCACCGATCTGATTGTAAATGCGTATGGCGATCGTATTTTTCCCCGGTTTCAGCAAGGCATTGTCGATCGTCCACACCCGGGCGTTGCGGCCGCCGCCGCGGGCATTCTGCACCTCGGTCGGAGGAGACATCTTTTTTCCGTTAAGATAAAGGTCACTGCGCTGGTCAGTCCTGTTGAAAGTGGAGATATCCCGGATGCCGCCGACATGGAAATAACTTTTGCCCGCGGGCATTTTCGGCAGATCGATCTCAGTGAAGTACCAGCCGTAGCCGTCATACCCGGAATCTGCCGGATTTTTGCCAGTTGATTCCGTGACGCCTTGATCTTCCCAAATCTTACCGGTAATGAGTTTCCGGACCTTCCGGCCGCCGAAATTGCCTCTGGCAAATCCTGACGCCTCGCCTTTGCCGTCGGAATCCGTGACGAAATCCCAGCGCAGGAGCGACAGGTCCGTTGCCGGAGCGGCAAAGGGGATCTTGTACTGATTGACGACTTTCAAATTGTTGAAGATCACGGACCAGACACGATATATCTTCTCCCGTTCGTCGCCAGTCTTGACCTGGTTGACGTTCAGACCGCAGAAAATATAGCGGATATTGTCTTTTCTGACTTCGCCCGCCGTCCCATAACGGCTGGTTTTGCCGTTGGTTCCGGGAAGCAGGTGCCAGGTCTTCAATTCCGGATTGCTGAACAGGAAAAAGTCCGTCGCGGCGGTCCCGGCAAAAATCTCTCCTGCCGTCCGGGGGAAATCCGTTCCCGGCAGTTTTCCCTTGAGCCGTTCGAACTGATAAGTGCTGGCGTTCCAGTAACGGGGATAACTGTAAAGGAAGAGTTTTGAACGCTTCATTTCAATTCCCGGCGGAATGAGATCCGATTCGGGCAGGAGCACGATATCCCGGCAACCGGCGAGTTTCGCCGGATCGCCGCCCTTGCCGAGGACACCGACCGGAGAATCCGCAACGACTGCGATGCCGAGCCGTTCCAGAAAGGCTTTGCCGTTATTGTCGCCGTGGTAACGTACCCCGGGGAGCTGTTTTTCAAGGGGCATCAAAACTGCCTTCAGCAAGTTGTCGGCAAGAATGGTCGCAGCCGGATCAAGGCCGTACCGGGGAGTTACATCGAACTGGCAGAAAAGGATCTTCCCTTTGCCGGACCGGGCTTCCAGCACCAGCGCCTCGTCCCGGTCGAAACCGCCGGTGATGACCGGGTGAATGGAACCGTAGACCGGATCGGAAAACGCGTATGCCGCCACCAGATTGCGGTTGGTCAGGTGCGGAGTGTCAAGCGAAGTCGACTGACTGTGCCGGAAAGCGATCGACGGGCGTTTTTCGCTGGGAACGGAATCGGCCCGGCCCCGCCAGTTGGCAAGGTCGCGGTCATCCAGTCCGGCGGTGACAGGATGGCTGGGATCCGCGATAAATCCGTGTTCCAGCCGGAGTTCTCTGGCCCGGTAATGAAGCAGAGAAGCATCGTTTTGTTCCATGACCAGTATCCGTCCGCCCCGGGCCAGAAATTCCGACAAGGCACGGGCATTGATATCCGGCGCAAGGCAATTGCGTTCAATAATGAGGACTTCAATACCGGACGGAATGGTGCCTTTCAGGTCGACTTCCTTTCCGGTGATGCCCGCTTTGGCGGCGATCCCGTTTTTGCCGACGATGCCGATGCGCGGCAGAGACTTCCAAACCGGCGGTTTGCGGGGCGGGAAGAGAGTCAGCTCCAGGGTTTCAGTGCGGCCCGCCATCTTCATCACCGCCTGGGCAGATGTTTTCCGGGAGACTTTCGGCAGAGTGAACGAGAAAGGAGCATAGGCGATCTCGCCCTGTTTGACCTTCAGCGACAACTTGCGGGTCTGTATGGTTTTCCCGTCTGCTTTCAGCTCCACGGTGCCCGAAACTTCCAGATCGTCCGGAGTATCATTGACCGCGGCGATCCGGCGGCGGAGTGTTTCACCGCCGTAATAATTGTGATCCTGTGAAAAAGTATCGCCTTTTTCGCCGACGATAGTCACGAAAAGCGGCTGGGATTCATTGCGGTAGAGCGGCGAATAGACATTATCCAGGCGCTTAAGCTGCTGATGGCCATATTTTTCGCCCCAGGGATAAGTGGTGAGGGCGCGCAAACGGTAGAACCATGAGTTTACCCGCATCCATGAATCTTCCATGATCTCAATGAAGGGGGCAGTGAAATAACGGTAAGAAAGCTGTCTCCGGTCCTGAACACCCAGACCATTCGGAGCCGGCTTGTAATTGATGATCTCATTGCCGAGATCGGAATCGACAAACATCAGAAAACCATCGACGCCATTGAGGCGGTAGTCCCGGTATTTTGCCTGGAGCAGCATTTTGTGCCATTCTTCCTGCTGGAGGAACGCCCGGTCGCCCAAATAACGTGCGGCGGCTTCGAAAACCAGCAGACGCGGGACCAGAATGGTGCAGTCTTTCCCCGCCGGCCATTTGTGCGTGGGATGCAGCGTATCCATCATGATGAGATTGGTTCCCCCGGCTTCATGGATGACAAGGGGGAGCTTCGGATTTTTACGTTGGCTCCACGGCTGGTGGTACATCATACGGTCAAGCAGATTGAGATCGTTGGTGGCGTAATGATGGGTTGAACGCATGTAATCGCGCCAGTTGCCGGTGGCCTGTGCGATATAACGCCGTTCCGGGTCGGCCTGACGGAAAATCGCGTCACGCCGCGCCATGTGGTTTTCAATATTTTTGCTGGAGAAATCCGACGGCATGTAAGTGTCGTCATTTTCAAAGGGATTGTGGATCGTTCCATTGGTGTTGAGTTGTCCGAAAGGATCGGAGGTGTATCCGATGATACAGGGATGATTGCGGATCTGTCTGATCCGCCGTGCAACATCCTTGTCATTTCGGGAGGGGATGGCTGCCTGGACCAGAAATCCTTTTTTATCCAGCAGCTCATACAAGGGCGTATTCCAGTTGGTCTCACTGGCGTGAAGGTTGATCGCATTATAGCCGAGGCGCTTCATCTCCTCCAGCCACCCCGGAGCAAAGACCCTGGCCACGGTGGAGTGGAAAGCAATGCGCAGACGGACTTTCTTCCCGTTGAGCAGGAAACTTGCATTGCGGGATTCGAAACGGCGGAAGCCCACATTGACTTTCCGTTCATCCAGGAGTTTGTTGCCGGCATTGAACTGCTGCACGGTCAGGGAGCAAAGAGCCGGAGACTCGGGCGACCATGCCGGAGCGTTTCCGGCCTTTCCTTCAAAAACCGTGACATGATTTGCCGGGATGTCCTTCGACATGTCAACAAGCGGTTTCCCTGCGGGATCGTTCAGGATGATCCGGACTTTCCCTCCGGTTTCCGAGGTCACTTCGAAACGGAAACTCTTGTCGACGCCATCCGCTTTACGGATCCAGATATCTTTGACGACGGGAGTGTTGCGGTGGGCTTCAAGCCAGACGTCGCCAGCAAGTCCACCCTGTCCGCCGGTGATGCGGATGCCGCCTTCCATCATTCCATCCACCAGGATATCCAGACGCTGTTTCATTCCCGGCTTGATGAATTTCGTCACATTCAGTTCCTGTTTGACCGAGGAAATGAAACCGGCCTGTTTTTTGTCGATGTAAATAAAAGCGTTATTGGTGATGTAAGCAAGGTTCAAAAAGATTTGCCGTCCCGCCCACTCCGCGGGGATGGAAATCTCCCGTTCATACCAGAATGCACTGTTTCTCGACGAGATCGCATTGGGGGAACACTCAGCAAGTTTTCCTTTGGTCAAGCGGAATGCCGGAGTGGCCCATCCCACATTCATGGGAACGGGGACATAGGCCCAGCGGTTGGGATCCGGAGAAAAATCTATGTTTTTCCCGCCCTGGATCGCCCAAAAACCGTTAAGATAAATCCGTTCGATGGTTTGGCTCGGCTGTCTTCTGGCGCAGAACTCAGGCTCCCACAGGCGTCTGGGCGTTTTGGAATACATTTCCGGCCAGAAAGCATCTTCGGCGGTTTTCCCGAATTTGTATTCCGTCCTGCTTTCTTTGCCTTCGAACTCGAAATAGGCCCGGCCGAAGTTCAGCAGCCGTGCTTGAGGCTGAGCGTTTCCAATGGAACTGCAAAGAGTGGCGCCTCCGCAGTCATTGATCTTCACGGCATGGGCCAGCAGGGAGCCTTTGGTGCAGGGAGCGGGGAGCAGACTGCGGGGAATTGCCGCTTCCACCACATATCCCGGCAGCATCTTGCCGTTGACCGGCATGGATTCCGCCTTGAACTTTACGGGAATTTTGATCCCGGGGACCGGGGTGCCATTTTTGAATACGGTCGCCTTTTCGTTAAAATGGTCAAAAATGATCTGAAAGCCTTTCCCTGCGATACTTGTGCTCTGCTTCAGGTCACGGGCCTTGACTCCGTTGGCCAGAAAAAGTTCGACACAGTCATTGCTCCACGGATTTCCGCCGCCCTGGCCCTGCTTCGGCGTCGCATCGGCAACCAGGGCAAGGAAATAGATGTTTTTGTCATCGAACATCAGCGAATACCGTCCGCTCAAACCGGGAGAGGATTTGGTCCGGGTCCCCACCTGATGCCGCGCATCCAGTTTGACATATGCCGGAGGTGTCCAGTTGTAAAGGGCATCCTCATGACCCCAATCCCGGTAAGTTCCGTCAATACTGACTCCGGCAGCGGGGAGCGGGATCACAAAAACATCGGAAGGCTGGGTGACCTGTATCCCGGAAAGTTCGATTTCCGCGGTTTCTTTGGTCGTGTCATACTGCCAGAGGCCTAATCCGATGGTGAATTGCCGGACCGTGGTGAGCAGCTGCTCACCCCCCTGCGGGAAAATGAAGGAACTGCGTTCGAACAGAAATTCTTTTTCCGTCGCACCGGCCGTTTTGCGCGGCCAGTTGATCCGGCAATAATTTTTAAAATCACCGAAAGAACATTTCACCAAAATCTTCTGAGAACTGCGCACATTGAGCCGGACATCCCGGAAATCACTCCAATCCTGCGGAGTCTTGAATTTCAGCAGCAGACTCGCATAAGTGATTTTTTTCGCAGTTTTTCCGACGGTAACGAGCAATTTCCCGTCTTTTGCCTGTGCAGTCACCGTTCCTGCCGGATACGGGACAAAACCGCTGTCTACCGGCAGTTCAGCGCCGGAAAGACAATGGGACGCAAACAGAAACAGAAGCGCAGCCGCATAGAAAGATTTTGTGTGGATCATGTTATCGGTCAATCCTGCTGTTTCGGGTTTGAACCTCCGGTTTTCCCGGACAGATCGACCGAAACGCCGGAAATTTCGATCACCAGATCCTTCTGAGTGATTTCACTCGTCCAAAGACCGAAACCGAAAGCAAACAGGATGACATGGCCGATGGAACCGTCCTGCCCTTTTGACGGCTGGAAAAGTTTTCCATCCAGCTGGATCTTGGTTTCCTTATTTGCCTGGACGACCGGGACCGGCCAATTATTAATGCTCATGCGTGTTTTCCAGCTGCCGAAACTGGCTTTGGCCTTGAGAGTCTGATTGGACTTGATCGTGAAGGCCGTCCCGGAGAATTTGGTGAAGTCCGCCGGTTTCGGCAGCATAACGGTAAATCCCACAAAATCAAGTTTCTTTTCCCGTTTCGGGACCGTCACGATCAGACGGTTCTTTTCCTGTTTCACGGACATGATTTTCTTGTCATAGACAAGTTTGCCGTTAAGGGGGATCTCAAACGCGGAGAGGATACCGGCACCGATGACCAATGCGAGAGCAGCCAACACTGTTTTTTTGTTCATTTCAACTGAAATCCTTCTTTTTGATCGTTTGTATTTTTCATGCCCCGCAAACAACTGCTTGCGGGATGTTCCGTTTTCATCATTACGGGATCAGGGATTTTTCGTGGATGTTCAGGATATATTTCCAGTTATCACTGGTCCCCGGAGTTTTCGGAAGTTTCACCGATCTGGCATGTCCGTCGGCAAAAGCGAAAGAACCAGTCCCGCCGTGTCTGGCCCTCAGCCCATATCTGCTGGCATCGACATAGAAAGTATTGTTGGGGTTCGCGGCCAACCGGACCTGAACTGCGCGGGCATCGACGACCGTGAAAATTTCCGACGGCACCTTGGCGATCGCTTTGGCGGTATGAGTCCTGTTGACGCAATATTTGCCTTTCACCAGTTGAGATCGGGGGAAATAGTGGTCGCAATCATCCCAATCGCCTTTGGCATAATTCAGATAGTTGAAAACGTTTCCATTGAGCGCATAAGACAGCCGGTCGTTTTCCGCATTGGAAACCAGATGCGGATTGGAATCGCCGGGACAGATCATCTGTTTGTTGAATACATCGGCATGGACATTTCCGGAATAGGATTTGCCCAGATAGCCGAGGGTCAGCAGCAGCCGGTGCCAATGCCATGGGGCAGTGGCAAGACTGCTGACCGGGAAGTGCTCCTTATAGGTATCGGCGTACTGATTCACCGACAGCATGATCTGCCTGACATTGTTGATGCATCCGATCCGGTTTGCGGCTTCCTTGGCTTTCTGGAGCGCAGGCAGCAGCATTCCCGCGAGGATCGCGATGATCGCAATGACGACAAGCAGCTCTATGAGCGTGAATCTTGCGAAGCGGCATTTCCGGTCGCGGACCGGATGATTACGGTTGGTAAAGCGGTTGGCGGTTTCCATCCTTTTTTCCCTTCTGTCGTTATTCATCATGTTTCAGTAAAAAATTCAGATAACTTGCCGCGAAGACCAGTTCTTTTTCCAGCGGATATTTCCGCAGCTGGGGCACGGTGCGGCGCGATTTGACACCCATTCCGGTGAGTTCCATCATCAGAGGACCTTGATAACCGGTCGAAAGGATCGCCGGGACAAGCTTTTCCCAGTCGATATACCCGAAGCCCGGAGCCTGATGGTCGTCGTTCAATCCGAAATTGTCCTGAAGATGGGTGGTGAAGAGCCGTTTTCCGATTTTTTTCACCAGATCCGGCAGGTCTTGCGACTCCTCGCCGGAAACGATTTTTTCCAGTCTGGCAGGATCCTTCCCGCTTTGACCGATGAAGCAGTGGCCGGTATCCAGGTTGACGCCCACATCCGGACGGTTCAGGGCATCCACCACCCGGATGACCAGACCGGCATCTGGCAGAGCCGTTGTGCCGTTCTCCGGATCGGGATAAACACAGGTCTCCACCGCGAGTTTTATTCCATTTGCACGGGTGAGTTCCGCGACCTTGCCGATCACATCGAGATCACGTCCGAAATCGACATACGGCAGCAGGTTCGGCAGATGGCAGACCATGACTTTGCATCCCAATGCCGCGCAGACTTCCGCTTCGTGCTTCTGGATCGCAAGATAACCTTCCACGGTGTCGCCCACGTTCAGATGTTCGGAATGGATGCTCCACGGCTCCAGTCCGTATTTCCGGGCACGATCGCCGATGCCGGCTGCCTGATCCGGGGTGATTTCCGTGACGTGCGAAAATTCCAGGTATCCGATCAGTTCCGCATAACGGGCGTACTGCTCCAGAAGACAGAGATAATTCTTTTCCACATAGTAGGGAACATCATCTGGAAGATTCAATAAAACCAGATTTGCACCGATCCTGCTGCTCATAATGTATAACACTCCAAGTTTTTTGGTTGAATTATAAACGATTTTCAAGAATTTGCAACAATAAAAAATGAAATACTTGAAAAAGGGAGAATAGAATATATGTTTATATGTATTATCAACCCTGAAAACAATTTCATTCCAGCATGATTTCGCGGAATGTTTCGATCTCTTCGGCTTTCACTCCGCAGTCCAGCAGATACGATTCGATGCGCTTCTGCATCGTATCGCCCGGTTTTCCGTATTTGAAAAGCCCGTTGGTGAAATGCTGGAAGAATCGCGAAAACCTCGCTTTCATGTTGTCCGTGTTGTCCGGCAGGTTCGGATAGAACGTGTGCTCCCAATCCGTTTCCAGATCATGTTCGGACACGCCGAGGACGCCGTTCAGGATCATTGCCAGCGAGCCGGTGCGGTCGGCACCCGCGATGCAGTGGAAATAAACCGGATAATTTTTCCGGTCGCAGAACAGACGGAAATTTTCCGCCATGACCTTTTTTCCGTGAGATCCGAATATGCCCTGGTAACAGTTTGAGGAACGGTGAACGAACCGGACCTCTTTTCCCAGCGGGGAAACGGTCATCTTTGCGGTTTCACCGCTGCTGCGCAGATCCAGATCGGTGCGGATCTTCAGCACATTCAGCAGATAAGAGCGGTCAACGATCATCAGCCGGTTCGGTCCGGGAAATTCCCCGTCGCCGCTGTTGTCGTTCAAGCCCTGACCGCGGAAAAGCAGGTTCTGGCGGACCCGTTTCCCATCAGCCGTGCGGTATCCGCCGAGGTCGCGGATGTTCCCGACCCGCCCCTGAATGGCGATCCAGCGCGGCGTGACATCCTCGGTGGTGAAGGAGGCCGCGGCCGATTCCATTTTTCTTTTTTTATCGGCGGTCCGGCCGATCACTTTCCAATAGTATTTCCGGCCGAGTTTGAAATTGGTGGCATACTGCGGACAGCACAGAGTAGGATCTTTTTTGGAAAAGAGTATGACCGGATCGGAAAAATCTTCCTTTTCGGAGATCAGCAGCCGGAACGGGCCGAGTTCACCCGCGGTGCATTTCCAGGAGAAAGTGACCGGCAGGGCTTTCCGCCAGAGAGCTTTGCGGCTGAAATAACTTTTCCGGGCTTTCCGGTCGGCATTCAATGCCGCCAGACGTTCCGCATGGGTTTCCAGCGCCATGATCTTCTTCTGGTTTTCCGGAACGAGGGGCACGACCGCATCCGGGGCGGGAGCGGTCAGGGTGATTTCCGCTGTCAGGGAGAGCGGAAGCAGCAGAAAAAGAGAATAAAATGCCGTTTTTTTCATAACTGAGTTTCCTTCCTGTTCAAAGTGCTTCTCCATATTCGGATCTATGTCCAAAAATTTTTTTAGTCCGCCAGCAGGAACAGATCTCACATTCATTCCGGGAGCTGGTCGAATCCGATGATCTCCATTTTCAGTTCGCTGGCTGTTTTCAGCAGATGTTCGAGCAGATCCAGCGGCATGTGAACTCCGGTCGCGCCGGGAGAGATCCCGTGCGAGAAAAATACGATCAGTTTATTTTCTCTGGCGGCTTTTTTCAGCGCTGCATCCAGATTTTCCCTGGTGGAGAGATAGTATTTTCCGATCCCGCATCCGCCCAAAGCCTTAGTCCGCGGGATCTCTTCGAGGGGGATAAAGACCTTTTCCTGGTCTGCGATCCAGAATCCTTTTGGCCGCGCGACCCCCGCACCCACGCGGAACCGTGCGAAATACTTGCTCAGGAACCGGTCCGATTCCGGAGAATGCCGGTTGTTCGGATAGGCAAAATACCGGATATGCTTCACTCCGTATTTTTCCGCAGCTTGCAGCTGAGGTTTGATCTCCGTGTCAAAATAGGTCTGCGGGTCGATATTCACGCAGTCCCGGTGATGCAGGGCATGAAGTCCGATGCTGTGTCCATTCTTCCGCAGGATGAGCATGGACTCCGCCGCTTCTCTGGTGATCTCCCCGTTGTAAAAGAACGTGGCCCTGGCATGATAGCGTTCAAAAAGAGGGATCTGCGCAAGCCATTCCCGATAACGGGCGTCATCGAACGTGAAGCAGACCGCTCCGTGTTCCGGCTGGAAGGGTTCCTGCCGATGGGCACAACCTGCCAGAATACCCGCGAAAAGAACAAATATACTTCTGAAAAACATAATATCCTCTCTCCGAAAAGGCAATCCAAATTTCATTGAATTATAAACGATTTCCCCAAAAATACAACGATAAAAAATGAAATACTTGAAAAAATGACAGGCAGAATATATATTTGTATATATTATGAAGGATGAAAAGACGATGAAACACAGCAAAAAACAGCAAGTTTATGAAGATATAGCGCGCCGGATCAAGGCGGAAGAATGGCCGTACGGCGGACGGCTGCCGAAAATGACCGAACTCTGCCGGCATTACGGAGTATCCATCATCACCCTGGTCGGAGCCATGGAACTGCTGAAAAAGGCGGGCCTGGTGGAACAGCGCCGCGGCAGCGGGACCTATGTGCGCTGGACGCGCGACCAGATCTTTTTCCCGGAACTGGATCTCAACGGCAGGACGGTGGAAGTGACGCACTCCCTGCTGAATGCGTCCCCGCTGTATATGTTCATCATGCGTCAGCTGGCGGAAAAATTCATGCGGGTGTATTCGGATGTGAAGATCCGTTTTGTGAACATTCCGGTGTCCCAGGATCAGGAAGATCCCTACATACAGCGGATCACCAGCTGCGATGTCCCCTGCTGCGGAGAATTCTACTGGCATGCCATCTACGCAAAACTGGATGCGCTGATCCCCTTGGAGGACCTGCCGGGATATGAGGCATTGAGAACCCCGCTGATGGAACAGTGCGCCTATCCCACCGCCGATTCAGGAGGAAAGCAGCATATCCATGCACTGACCATCAACCTCGGGCTGCCGACTTTCGGTCTTCTGCACCGGCAATGGACCGAATCACTGGGCGTGTCCCTGCCCCGGCATGATATCACGCAGGCATCCATTTTGAAACTGCTCCGCCGCGGGTCGGACGAGAAACATGCCGGCTTTTTCTCCCTGGCACTGCCGCTTCCCAGAGAATGGCACAGCGTCAACCCTTACATCGAACTTCTTTCCCAGGGAGTTCCCCGGGAGGAATATGATCTGAACGACGGCAAAACCATTGCCCGGATCCTGGAATCGGAACATGCCGGACTGGCATTGGAATTTTTGGAGGAACTGCTGCAAGCTGCGGGAAAACGGATCTGTCTGGGGAAGGAGAACGAGTATTTCTCCCTGGGGAAAGCCGGCATACTGCTCTTTGCCGGCACCTGGACTCTGCAGCTGATCGATACGTTGAAAAGCGGCATGCTTTACCGTGCGTTTCCCGTGCCGCCAATTTCCGGAACGGAGCGTTACCGGGGCTTCTATTCCGGATTCAGCGTCGGTCTCTTCCGCGACGGCATTTCCTCCGCCCGCCAGAAGATCGCCGCCTGGGACTGGCTGAAATTCCTTTTCTGCAAACAGGCTCAGGAAGTCTGTTCCCAGTCCATGCATATCCCGGTCAACAAAGATGCCTCGCCCTATGCAGCGCAGACCGCACCGGAGATCTGGCAGATCTCCAGACGCCTTTTATCCGACGCGATCCCCCAGCCGGATTTTGTCGGGATGCGCCGCGTCTATTCGCAGATGAGCGGACCGCTGCGTCAGTTTCTGGGCAGAAAAATCAACGCAAAAGAATGTCTTGCGCTTTTGCAGAAAAGCATTCGTGCCGATTTATGAACCAGACGGGCATCCGAATCCCCGGACAACGGCATCGTGCCCGGCCGATAATATATATTAACCAATATTTTATCATGGTATTTTAATAATTTTCATGATATATATTTGAAAAAAAGTTCCCCTGCTGTATCTTAAATGAGGAAGCCCTCCGAGCAGACAATGGAACGACACGCTTTTCAAGCCGGGGGATGCTTGATGGTGTATAAGGGGTGTAGATATGGGTAAAGTCGAAATCTGTGACCGCTCGGTCTGTATTGACGGAAAGGCGGTGCAAATCATTTCAGGGACCATCCACTATTTCCGGGTATATCCGGAATTGTGGCGGGACCGTATTGAAAAAGCGAAACAGCTGGGATTGAACTGCATCGAAACATATCTGTGCCACAATCTCCATGAACCCCGTCCCGGGGAGTTCGATTTTACCGGGATCCTGGATGTGGAGCATTTCCTCGATGAGGTTCAAAAAGCCGGATTGTACGCCATCGTGCGTCCCGGCCCCTATATCTGTGCCGAATGGGAAAACGGCGGACTGCCGCCGTGGATCAGCTCGATCCCTGAGATCGATATCCGCTGCAGCAATCCCGCTTTTATGGAAATCACCGACCGGTATCTGGATAACGTGCTGCCTCTGCTCAAAAAACATCTTTATACGGCGGGCGGGCCCATAATTTTGATGCAGATCGAAAATGAATACGGCAGTTTCGGAAAAGATAAAACCTATTTGCGTCATATTCGCGAACGATTCCTGCGGAACAGCATCGATGTGCCGCTATTTACTTCCGACGGCCCGACCGATTCCGCGCTCAATGGAGGGACGCTGCCGGAATGTATGCAAACCGTGAATTTCGGCAGACGCTCTGCGCAGGCATTTGAGGTAAGCCGCCGCCACCGCCCGGATTCACCCGATTTCTGCATGGAATTTTGGAATGGATGGTTCGATCACTGGGGCGAAAAACATCATACCCGAGGTGCGTCAGACGCTGCAGCCGACCTGAATGCCATTCTCGGCTGCGGAGGTTCGGTGAATTTATATGTGTTCCACGGGGGAACCAATTTCGGTTTTATGGCGGGAGCAAACGGGAACGGAGACAAGGAAGGGAAATACGCTCCCACGGTCACCAGTTACGATTATGATGCACCGCTTTCAGAGTGCGGGGATCCCACCGAAAAGTATTTCGCTTTTCAGAAAGTCATCAGAAAATATCGTCCCGAAGCACCCTTCGGCACGCCCAAGCCGGGAAAAAAGCAAAAGCCGCATCCCGTGAAATTCACACAGACCGCTTCCCTCTGGAGTCAGTTGGATCGGCTGGCAACGAAAAAGCATGCACTCAAACCTTTGACTATGGACGAATGCGGTCAGGGATACGGCTTCGTCAACTACCGGACGGTTTTGGATGGACCATTTGCCAACACCCTATTCTTTCCCGAAGTTCACGACCGTGTTTCCGCCTATCTTGACGGGAAGTATATCGGAACAGTTTTCCGGAACGATGAGGAACGGAAACTGCCGCTTGCCGTGACCGGGAGATCCGCCGTGTTGGATCTGCTTGTGGAAAACACCGGACGCATCAACTACGGTCCGTTTGTCGGCCGGGATCCCAAGGGATTGCCGCTGGGGGTCTGCATCGGTTTTCAGCAGCAGATCGAGTTCGACATCTGGAATCTGGAGTTGGAAGATCTTTCCCCTGTGGTTTTCGGGGAATTCCGCAACCTGCCTCAGACCCCGTCGTTTCATCGCGGCTGGTTTGATGCCGAAGCCGGAATCGATACTTTTATCCGCACACCGGGAGAAAAAGGTGTGATCTGGGTCAATGGTTTCAATCTCGGGCGCTATTGGAAAATCGGACCGCAAAAGACTCTTTACATTCCCGGACCGCTGCTGAAACAAGGGAAAAACGAGCTCATCGTCCTGGAACTTCACACCCTTTCCGGTGAAAGCGCCGCGTTTACCGATATCCCGAAGTTATAAAATTATGAAATATATGAGGAACGGCTTATGAAACTTGCTTCTTTCTCGACAGTCATAACTCCTGCTGTAGGAACCACCCTTGCCGGATATGGCCCCAATGATGTTTCGGAAGCGGTCCATGACGATCTGACCCTTCAGGGATTTTGTCTGGATGACGGCAGCAAAAAAGTTTTGCTCTTAAGTTATGATTTGCTGGGCATGGATCATGCGGTCGTTGCCAGGATCCGCCAGGGCTGTGCATCCCTCCTGGGGATTGTTCCGGCAGATGTCCTGGTGAGCTGCACCCATACCCATGGAGGTCCCCATACCCGTTCACTTTCCGGCAAGGGACGCGAACTGAATGAAGACTATTGCAATTTTATGACGGAAAAAACCTTTCAAACCATTACTGAACTGAAGGAAAAAGAATTTGAAGAAGTAACTGTTTCTTTTTACTCCGGACGTTGTTTTGCGAATACGAACCGCCGTTACTGCGGACCGGAAAATGTCTGCCGGTATCTCCCGGACAACCGCAGCCTGGAGCCCTTGGGTGACGGGATCGCCGATCCGGAAACCGGGCTTCTGGTTTTCTGGGGAGCCGACAAGCGGCCAAGAGAGATCGTGGTGAATTACGCAGCCCACCCGCTCGTTTCCCACGCGGAAGGGCGTGCAGGGCATACGATCACAGCGGATTATCCGGCTCTTGTCCGTGAGATCACAACCGCCCAGACCGGAGCCCACTGCACCTTCATTACGGGCGCCGCAGGAGATCAGTTCCCCCGTGATTCCGAACTGGGGTTCCCTTATCTGGATTCTATTGCCAAACCATTATGCCGGGAGATCATCAAGGGCGTTGAGGATGCAAAACGGAATCCGGAAAAGTTTCTGCTGAAAGATCCGAAACTGCAAACCCTTATCAAAAGTTTTCCCTGCCGCAAACGCACCAGTGTGCCCCCGGAAAAACAACTTCCGGCCACGGTCGGCAAAGAGGAAGTCGATGCGGAACTGCAGTTCCTGACGATCGGGGACATCTGTTTTGTGGGCGTTCCTTTTGAACTGGTCGGGGAGATCGGGCTGGAGATCAAATGGCATTCTCCCTTCCGGAAGACTTTTATCTGCTACAATTCGACCGACTATCTGGACTACTGCTGCCATGTCAATGCTCTTGTCGCCGGAGGATATGAGGCTTTCGAACAGAAATTCGAGCCCCTTGCCGGTTTGAAACTGCTCAATACTGCCGTGGAAGGAATGTTTGAATTGGCCGGAAATAAAAGGATCTCTCAGCTTGACTGACGATCCAGAAAAGGAATGGGGTGATCATGCACTGAAACAGTTCTTTCGAGACTCTTCAGCAAAAAAAATGTCGAACCGTCAAGGATGAAGCGAAAACGATCAACTTTTAACCAGGAGAAGCCAAAGTTTACAGATTGGCCCGGAATGAAAATGGAACAGACTCTTATCAGGAATAATACGGACCGCACCCTGAAGATAGGTGTGGTGAAACGCGGCGTCTGGCAGGTGCCCTGCCGGGGAAAACTCAAATTTCTCCGGTTCGGATTCAATATGCCGGGGGAAGCGGTTTATTTCGGTGAATTGACCAAGGAGTCCGCCGAAGTGGATTCCACCTCCCTCCTGCTGGTCAAAGCTGAAGGAAACCCGGAGATCACGCTCTTCGGATTCAGAACGTATGACTGGTCGGATGGAAAGTTTGTTCTGGAACCTTCGGAAAACGGGTTTCAGGTCACCGCTCTGGCCGATTATGATCATTACCGGCTCGAACCGGGAGAAAGTGCCGGAGCGGATGACACGGTTGTGCTCAAAGGAAACAGTTTCAATTCCCTGCTGAACGAGTGGGCGGAACTGGTCGCAGACCATACCGGACGCAGGATCCCCGCCGTGATCCCCACCGGCTGGAACGACTGGCAGTATTACCGCAATGAAAAAACCGCACAAGACATTTTGGATAGCTGCGATGCATTGAAAACGCTCAAAGAACAGGGCTGGGATCTGCAATTCGTTCAGGTCGACGGCGGCTATGCCCTTCACTTGTCGGAATGGCATATCCCCAAAGACGGATTCGGCATGACGGTCGGAGAACTGTCTGAATATGTCCGCAAGGCGGGATTCAAATTCGGTTTGTGGTTCGCTCCCTACATTCAGAACCTGAAAACGACGGTCGTCAAAGAACATCCGGATTGGTTCCTGGTGGATGAAAACGGAACGCAGGTCTGTCTTGACAACTCCAATGTCGGTCCTTCCGCACTGATCGATTATACGATCCCCGGCACTCTGGACTGGCTTCGCGAACAGATACGTTTTCTGGTTGAAGAATGGCATGTCGAATGGATCAAGCTGGATGGCCCCAATATTTCCACATACCGCAGAGGCGTCTTGCGCGATCCGCACTGCACGGTGCAGCAGATGATGCGGCGGACCTTTGAAGTCATCCGCGAAGCTGCCGGGAATGTGCTGGTGGAAGGAGAAGGTTCCATGACTGCCGCGGCGGGGATGGTAGACCTGCACCGTGTGCAGACCGATACCCGCATGGCATGGTATAACAGGAACAACCGCAAAAATCCCTATCTGCCCCGCGTATACGGGAAAGAGCTGATCATGAGTTTTCTCCACAAGGTCTGGTGGTGCAATCATCGTGAAAATATTATCCTCCGGGATTATCCCTCTCCTTTTGCGATGGAAACGGAGCGCGATCCCGACCAGGTCGAACAACTTTTCACCGCCAACGAGCGCAGGACCCAGCTGGTATCTGCCATGATCGCACCGGGGGGATTGCTCCTGACCGATCCCATGAAGGAACTGGTCCGCAGAAGTGATCTGCTGGCTGATGCCCGGCATCTTTTCCCGCCGGCTGACGGGAGGACACAGATCCTGGATCCGTTCCCGGAAGACGGCGCTCTTTATCCCCACTGGTATTATCTTGATGCCGGCAGAAAACAATATCTGGCGGTTGTCAACTGGGAAGATGTTTCCAGAGAGTTTTTCATCCCGGAAGATTTCAGAAAATTCAAAAAAACTTCCCTGTTTTCCGGACACAGATCGATTGGTTCGTCTCTTTGGCTGGGAGCGCATGATTCCGAATTGATGGTCCTTGAAGATATTTGAGTTTTGCAAATAGAATTTCTGCAGTTCTTTGGGGAGCAGTCCGCCCCGGACGGGATCTATGCTGATCCATATATCCGGCAAGTCCGCGGGAAATCCGGACTGCTGTATCATACTTATAGATTTATATATATAAATCCATATTTTATCATGGCTTTTTACTGATTTTTATAAAATATATTTGAAAAAAAGCCCCTCTGCTGTATCTTAAACTCGGAAATCTCAAAAAAATAAGGAAACTATACGTTTTCAAACCAAGGAGAGGATGGCAGAAATGAGTTGGATCGACTGGTGTATCGTCATAATTCCTGTAGGTATTTTGCTCGGAGTCGCTCTTTATTCGAAAAAGTTCGCCAGGGACGCAGTGGATTATCTGGCAGCCGGCCGTATCGCGGGAAGGTATGTTCTGGCCATCGGCGGGATGGAAGGCACGCTTTCCGTCATTACTATTGTTGCAGGATGCGAAGTCGCGTACCAAACTGGATTTTCCGTAGGCTTCTGGGGCAATGTCCTGACACCGATCTGGCTGGTCCTTTCCCTGAGCGGCTATTGCGTTTACCGCTGGCGCGAGACCCGCTGCCTTTCCGCCGGACAATTTCTGGAACTGCGTTACGGCAGTAAATTTTTCCGTGTGTTCTGCGCCACGATCCGTACCATTGCCGAAATGGTCACCAACGCCATCGGACCTGCGATCGCCACCAATTTTTTTATCTATTATCTCGGACTGCCCCACCGGATCATGATTTTCGGGATCAATCTGCCGTGCTATGTGATTATCGTCACGCTCTGTTTGTGTCTGGCGGTGCTTTTCATCTGGCCCAGCGGACGGATCTCATTGGTGATCACCGATTGTTTCCAGGGCTTGATCTCCTATCCCATTTTTGCGCTTTTTGTCGGATATATCATTCTCCATTTTTCATGGTGGAATGACATCGCGCCTGTCATGTGGAACCGGGTCCCGGGAGAGAGCTTCATGAATCCATACGATGTTTCACAATTCCGCGATTTCAACCTGTTTGCCCTGGTGGTCAATCTCTGCACCGGGGTTTTGAACCGGGCCAGTTTTTACGGCAATGATACCAACGGATGTGCGAAAAATGCGCATGAACAGAAAATGGCAAGCGTGCTGGGCGCATGGAGAAACGGATTCAGCGGTCTGATGACCCTCCTCCTGGCCGCAGTCGTGATCGTCTTCATGAACAGTGCGCATTACGTCAATAAAGACAGCAAGCAGAACAAATTCGAAGTGACTAACGTGGAGATCCGGACTCAGCTGAGCGGAAAGGTGCTTTCCGAAGTCCTGGACGATCCGGCCAAAGAAGCGCTCGTCATGCAGAAGATCAGGACCGTATCCGGTTCGCTCACGCCGGATCATTACTCCCGGAAGCTCGCCCAGAAGGACAATATCGACACCCTGTATTTCGACACGGTCAAAAAGGAACTCGGCGACACCCCGCAGGGACGCCACCAATTCCAGAAATTCCGTTCCCTTTATCAGCAGATGATGATGCCTTCAGTCTTCCGCAAACTGTTTCCGGTCGGATTGATCGGGTTGTTCTGTCTGCTGATGGTCATGCTGCTGATCTCCACGGACGACAGCCGGATCTTCAACGCATCGGCGACCCTGACTCAGGATATTGTCCTGCCGCTTTTCAAGAAACAGATCAGCCCGAAACTGCATCTGGCGCTGCTCCGAATCGTTACTTTGCTGGTGGCGTTGTTCTTCCTGGTCGTTTCCATCTTTTTCTCCAACCTGGACTACATCAACATGTTCACAACGATCATGTGCGCGCTGTGGCTGGGGGGAGCCGGTCCGATCATGATTTTCGGGCTGTATTCCCGGTTCGGCAACCTGACCGGAGCCTGGTGCGCCATCATTTTCGGTTCGGGGACCAGTCTGCTGGGAATGATTTTCCAGCGGAACTGGGCGCAGACGATCTATCCCTTCATCGAATCACATGGCTGGGTGCAAACCATTGACACGTTCCTCCGGACGGTTTCCGGCCCGTTCGACCCCTGGATCCGCTGGTCCATGGATCCCGTCAAATTTCCGATCAATTCGTATGAGATCTATTTCATTTCGATGGTCCTTTCCGTCGGCAGTTATATCATCGGTTCCTTCCTGACCTACAAGCCATACGACCTGGACAAACTGCTGCATCGCGGGAAATATGCGGACAAGCCCGCACTGCCGCCCATGTCGTGGAGTTTACGCAATATCTTCGCCCGGCTGGTCGGAATCACCCCGGAATGCACGCTCGGAGACAAGATCATCATTTATTCCGTGCTGGGTTATTCCCTCGTTTACGGTTTCGGCATCGTATTTATCGGCATTGTGGTCTGGAATCTGTTTTTCCCCTGGCCGCAAAGCTGGTGGACGGTCAAATTCTTCATCACTACGCTCCTCATACCCGGAGTTATTGCAGTGGTCTCCACGGTATGGTTCATGTGGGGCGGCATCCGGGATATGAGACGGCTGTTCATCGATTTGAAAAACCGCAAGATGGATGCCGGCGACAACGGACAGATTTTCGGACAGGATGAGAAAAAATGAACCGGCCGGCCGCTGGACCCGTATAACGGGAACGGCCGACCTCATTTTTTACAGTTGGAAATCACGATTGAAATAAAATTGTTCCAACCTGGATGAAATCAGTTTCGGTCCCAGGATCTTTTTCAGGAGGAAACCATCCAGCGGCAGCACCGGCCCTAAAAATTTCAATGCTTCCGCAGGTGCCCCAGCCAGGTTGCTCCAGTAGGCGGCTTTGGTGTGAAAATTATGTTTCCACCGTTCCGCACTTTTGGAGGCCGTCGGCCGGAAACAGTCAATGGCGCGGTCTGCTTTCGCCATGGATCCTTCATCGCAAAGCACAAAACAGTCGGGAATAAAATGATAGGCCTGCGCCACTCCGGTCTGAAATGCGTAAATCTCTTTCGGATACCGGAATCCAGGATGTGCATCCCTGACCATATTTTCGGCCGACTGCAGGACCTGATGCGTGATATGCGCGACCAGCCGGTGATCCGCATGGCTGTCCAGCGGCCAATGCATCAGCACGATCTCCGGTCCGAAATCGATCAGGAATTCCGCCATCCGGTCCATGATCTCTGCCAGAAAACGGTCGCATTGGGCCACGGGGTAATCCCAAATCGTCTTTTCGCAGCCCAGTTCAGCCGCGGCGGCTTTCGCATCCGCGATGGTGCGTGTCCGTCCGTCCCCTTCCAGATTCCGGATGAAAGTCCAGTTCCAGCCTCCGATCGGGTTCAGGATATGCACTTCGCATCCTGCTGAAGCCAGGTTCGCGGCAATATTCGGAAATTCCGCCTCGACTTCTTCATGATGTGCTCCGATGATTAACACCCGTGTTTTCTGATCCATCGCTCAAAACTCCATTTCGCAATTCTTTCGGCTCGAAGCGGCCCATTCTCCGCTCAGTTGTCCGAAGAGTTCATTTCACAGCAATATGAACAATCGGCTGAAGCATTATTTTAGCATTGGACCGGACTTTTTTCAAGAGTTGGAAGGAGAATTTGGAGTAAAAATTACAGGGAAATTGGCAAATTTCCTTAGGACTGTTGAAATAGTCCTGTAATGCGCCCCGTTTGTCAAGGGCAGTATTACGTACAAGTGGTCAAAAAACACACAGCTGTCCCATAAAAACGAAAAAAAGGTCTTTGGAAATACCCTCCTCTGCGTAAAAAAGCAGAATCTCTCAAAAGCGCTTTTGTCAAATATGGTGTACGGCAGGGGGAACAGTATGGGCGGACTCATCTTTTCGGTTTGTTATTTCTTTTTACCGGGCTCTCTTGTCAGGATTACAGCATCCACCCAAACGGCATTTCCCTTTTTCGAATCTTTGACATACGCCGGTCCCGTAAACTTTGCCGAAAACCAGGCATGATCCCAGGTGTTGTCAGCCACATCTCCATATGTCAGCATATACCAGTGATTCGTCCGGGCATTGATCGCCCACCCCTGTCCCCAGAAATTCGATTTCGTGTCCAGCACGATCGGACCGGGGATATGATACCAGTGATACTTTTCATCCTGATACACTTTCTTCAGCACAGTGCCGACCTTTTTTTTGTTGCTGGAAACGTAGAAGCCAGTCGTTCTGAATTTATACGGCCCCGGCATGACTTTGTTGACACCGTGATACCGCGGATCGGGATGCGCTGATTTTACGGCTTTTCCCTGAATGGATTCCGGATCATCCACCACAGAAACATACAGTGATGTAGGTATATAGAAGTTATTGTAAACAGCAATCCGAATATCATGGGACGGAATGTTTTTGAAACGATTCGGTATGACGGGAAGATGCTCTACCATAGAAAATTTCTCACGGAAGGCATTGTCGCCGTACTTCGGATTGGCGGAAGGGAAGCGTCGGATATGCTTTTTCGCGTATGCGCGGCATTCGGCCATCAGTTTTTCACGGGAGATTCCGGCCTTCAGAAAGGTCTGTTCGCAGTTCTGCCAGCGTGACAGTATGCTCCAGATCGGCGTGATCATTTCATACCGGATCCTATCGGCGTAACGGCTTTCTTTCTCATTTGCCGCAACTTCGCCGAAATCACGATAAAGATTCAAGAGAAAATCCGGTGTGGCAAATTTCCAAGTGCCGACCGTAAGGCTGGACGGTTTCTGCGGATCGTTTCTGACCCCCTCCCGAATCAGATCAAAGTATTTGCGCATCACCGGTGCCGCCTGGGCTCCATAATAGTTGCGGATGAAGAAATCGGCAAGTTCTTCCGGATTTTCATCCGGATCGACCATAAGACGCGTTGCCGTGAAGAAGTTCAGCATCATAAAATTCTGCGGAGAGGACTGATCCAGCCATACTTCGATGAACAGTGCGTTGATTCCATAGCGGAGGAAATACCGGAAATCAGGCTGAAGTGCATCGAAGACCGTTTCCACGCGCGGCGGATTGAAATAGATGTTTCCCAGATTCCAGTAATCCCAGAGCATTTTGACATGCGAAGTACCGAACTTCGTCCAGTTTTTGAAATAAGCAAGTGCCTGCGGGGCGGCCACCTTTTCAATCGGGCGGAACGGATCACGCTGATTGAAGGTATCGCAGAGACGGAACAGAATATTTTTCTCCGGAATGATCTTGTTCGGCAGTTTGCGTCCCTTACCTTCGTGTCCCTGAATACGAATGATGATGTCCGGATACTCTTTACGGATCTCTCGCGCAATATAGTTGGAGAAGTCGACCAACAGTCCGGTGTCGGAACCATCGTATTCCGAGATTTTGCGACATGCAGGACACTGACAATATTCCGGAGTATCATCCAGACGCGTCACGTCATAGACTACAGACCATTCATCCTGCGGTTTCTCGCTGCGATTCTTTCTGATCATCTTCCGCAATGATTCCAGCGCAACCTTACGCACCCCCGGATTGGACATGCAGATGTCGCCGTGTTTCATGAAAGAACGCGGTTTATTGCGTTTTCCCTGCCGATCCATTGCGAAGTACTCGGGATGAGTCTCGAATAAATCAGGATTCACGTAAAGCGACAACGTGTGCCATTCCGGCCAGTGACAGAGATTATAGATCTGTCCTTTGTAATAAGGGGGAATGCGCTTGACCGTGCTGCCGTTGATCCGCGTACGGAGAACCCACAGACGATATGCCTCAACGGCCTCCGGAGAAGCTTTCTGCTTCTCCATGATGAAACCGATGCCGTCATAGATTGCCCTGCCTGCAAAAGCAGGTTTGCGCCGTTCATTGAAATGCGGGACGGTGGCAGACGCAGCCGGCAATACCGTCTCGTCCGGAGCAAGGAATGCGGTGCCCATGAGCTCCAGCATCCGGTAAACACCATACAGTGTTCCGACTGGACGTCCGCCGATTATGATGATGTTTTTGCCGCAGGTTTTCAGCAGCCATTCTTCCTGTTCGAATTTCTCCGCGTCAATATTCTGAAACTTTGCATATGCTGTCCTGCCGAGATAGATTGCCGGTTTTCCGCCCACCAGAGAAGCTGTTGTTTTTTTAATCGGCTTATGATAAATCGCCTTGTAAAAATAACAGAGTTCCTCCTCCGCTTTTTTCTCAAGCGGAGAAGGTGCCTCCCCTGTTACAAGATATTCCGGCAGCTGCGCAAAAACGGGCAATGCGATCAGCATGGTAAACGGAAAGAAGAATTTTTTCATTATTGACGCCCTCACTGCTATCCGATAAAAATTATCGGCGTTAATTGCTGGTATTTTTTATCAAGGAAATTCCTCCGTCGCAGTTGATTCTTTCGCCTTCCCGGATAAAAACGGCACTGCCCCAGGCGATGTCGATGACTTTGGGATGGCTCGAAAAAACAGATAGAGCAATTTGAGGATGCCGTCCGCAACGGCCTCCTGAAAACGCCTCCCGAATGAATTTCGGCGAGATGCCCCAAGGTGCGACGGAGGTTTTCATCGGCAAACAGTATTGCCTCTTTATCACTTGAAATATATTTCGTTGATGTCTCCATCACAGAAATACCTTTGGCTGAAATTTCTCATGTAAAGCGGAGCAACATGAGCATCGGCCCACAAAATATTGGCACTCATAACATGCGGGATACTGACGCGAGTGGAAATGGTCGGCTGCGGACCGGTATCTCTGTCCCATGCCCGGCATCCAGTAACTTTGGCGTAACGTGTCGCCCCTTTGATTCTGTTGCCTTCCAGCAGATGAGCAATGGACGATGCGTGGGGAAATTTATTGCGACGGGCAAAATCCTGGTCTCGAGAGCACGCATTGGTTCCGTGTTTGGCAGTTCCGACTGAACTATTCATAATGTAGGACATGCACAGCATGTTCGCATAATCCTTTGACGGATAGTCTCGGAGTTCCACAGGGTCGGATGGACAACGTACAAGACTTTTTGCTCCGTTCCATGCGTTCAAACTCGTATTCGGTTGAATCAAATAGCGCAAATATCCATAGTAATCAAACCAGTTTCGCCCATTGGACGGATTGGAAAATTGCGATATATCGGCACCAGGATAAAAACCGATTCCGCTTGCCGGGCAGAACCATTCATTGAACGTATCGGCATACACATTCATGCCAATTCCCAATTCTTTCAGGTTTGCCGCGCATCCAATACTGCGTGCCTTCTCCTTTGCCTTGTTCAATGCCGGTAGCAGCATCCCCGCCAAAATCGCAATAATTGCAATTACAATGAGGAGTTCGATCAGCGTAAATAATTGGATCCGTCTTTTCATGTTTCAGACCTCCATTTTTTTGGTTTGTTTGAGCCAATTTCAAAACGTTTTGGATCATCTTGTTAAAAAGTTGATTTTTTCAGCGTCAAACCAATTTTGACGCATCGACTGTGATTTTTTCTTGAAAAAGTCCCGAAAAATCATGTTTCATGGCATAAACCTCCTTACCAATCGCAATTGGCTTTGTTTTATCAACAGCTATGGTTAAAACTCAAGCGAAATAATTGAATATCTGCTTGACAGTCAAGACAAGAACGCCGAACATCAGATGGCATAAGACCTTCAAATGGCCTTTAACGCGGACGTGATTTGCACCGTAATTGTCTCTCATTTCCGAGTTGGCGCGTTCCACTCCAGTGCGGACATGATAGCGAACCTGCGAAGCGGGTTCCAGTTCCTTTTCCTCCCCGCGCCGTTTGTTGGGATCAATGATCGGGACATGACCGAGCATCTCTGAAACCATTTTGATTTCCGGAGCATCGTATGCCGCGTCTGCCGGGTCATACAGAACTTTTACCCGTTCGGCAGTCATTTGCATCAAGGGAATGGCAACCTGGCTGTCATGCACCGATGCCGAGGTCAAAATGGCAGGCAGCGGAATACCGCTGTCGGAAACATCCAAGTGCAATTTGTATCCGATCCACCATTCCGTGTCGTCTTTGCTGTTCTTCTTGCCGCATTTGTCACATCCCTGCGGCAAATCCGCCAGATTTTCAGGCAAAGTCCGGAATGGCTGCAAAGCCAGACGATGGGTCCGAATCTCTTCTTCATTTTTCGCTTTCAAGGCAGCTTTTTCGGCTTTGCTCTTGCGCCCTCGCTTCTTTTTCGTTTTGCAGGTTCGCCTTTTCCGGCGGCAAGGCTTTTCCCTGACTTCTATTGCCGTTGAATCTTTGGATGCATGTCCGATCAATTCATCATGACAGTTTTCCACCACGATTTCCTCATGAACCGCGCTGGGCAGTTCGGCCTTTGCAAATTCGGAAAAGGCACAGGAAAAAGTCGCTTCTGATGGAATCCTTGATGAATATTCCCAGCCGCACAGCAGACGCCAACTCGTATTTGTTCTCAGACTTTCAATGAGCACCTTGGTCGTGGGCAGGTTGAATTCCGCTTTCAGCAGAAACGCCCTGAAAAACTTCTCACGATCCAATTTCTTCCGTCCGACACCACACCATTTCATCTCCGATGTTATAAAACGGTTCGGGCGGACAATTTCCACCGTTCTCAGGAAAATTGCCAGTTTCCCTGTAATTTTTACTCCAAATTCTCCTTCCAACTCTTGAAAAAAGTCCGGTTCGATGCTAATGTAATGACTCAGTTGATTGTTCATGTTACTCCTTTGGTCTGGCGTAAAATGAACTTTCAGCTGACTTTTTTCAAGTAATTTTAATTTTTTATTTTGAAATTACCTCTTCAGACATTTTTTCTTATCTCCATGTCAATCCGTCATCTCCTGAATGCTTCCGGAAGATACAGCCGACCCTGCAGTCCCAGTTCTTCAATGACCTTTCCAGACCAGATCAGACAGCCGATGCCGCAACAGGAATGGGTATCCGAACCCGCAGAGAACATTGCTCCGGCTTCCTTGAAAACGCTGAGGATCCGGCAGTATTCCCTGTGAAACTCCTCAAACGGGAGATTCGAATTCCAGAAATACATCTGATTCATAATCTCGATGACCTTTCCGCATCTGACGCATTCCTCGGCAATCTTTCCGATTCTTGCGTTGTCAAACATCTTCAAATGCAGATTCAGAGGCTGAAGTCCGAAATTAAAGGGGTGCGCAAGAATCTTTACTTCCGGACGGGATGCAGCTTTGAAAACAGCTTCGCAAAGCTGATCACGAAGTGTCTCTGCGGATGCTCCGCTTTTTCCGAGCTGGTTAAAAAGAATGTAGTTGAAATCCATCAGCACCAACTCAAACTGATGAAGAAGTTTCTCCTTTACGCAGGGAGCACCGGAAAGATCCTTTACCGCCGCCTCACATCCGAAGACTATCCGGATGGGCGATTTCGCCCGATCCACATTCTTGTAATCCTCGAGAAGTTTTTCCGCATTTTCATCACTGAAAACATGGTCCGCAAGAACAAATCCCTCCAATCCGTTGGATTGAGCCGCATTGATCATGTCTTTGATCGAACTTCGGCCATCCGAAAATTGAGAGTGCGTGTGGAGATCATATTTAAGACAGTCTATCATGAACATTTCCTTTTATCTGTTGGGTGCCTGTTTTAAAACTTCTATTTCCATGCCATCTTCCGCAAAAATGATCTTTTTGTTCAAAGAAACCAATGCCGGATCGTCTTTTTCCAAAGACGCATCTTCCCGGGTCGTTTTATAATGAGTAAAACAGATTTTCCCGGGAAGAAGTCCTTGTGGAATTTCCGCATAGCCGACGGGTGGGAAATGCACCAATTCAGAAACCAGAAGGTCTGCGCCCTTTCTCAGCGGTGCAATCAGCTCTCCGGGGTTTTTGATATCGCCGGAAAAAACAATTGACTGCTGATCGGCAGTCACATGAACGGAGAAACTTTCACAGGGGGCCGGATATCCTTCATCCATGGAAATGGCGCGATAGCATGCCAAATGCTCGTTGGGATAAAACCGGAAACTGAAAGATGTGTCCTCAAAGACGATTTCCGGACGAATGGCTCTGAAGCGCAGCTGAAACGGGAGAACGGAATCATATAGATAAACAGTTCTCAACAACGTCTTGAAAACTGCGATACCCTCTTCCGGCATATAAACTGTAAACGGAGAGGTTCTCCTTTTCAACTGCAATGTCTGTATCAGCTGCGTAAAACCTCCGGTATGATCCGGATGCAGATGAGTCAGTACCAGGGCGCAAGGCTGTTCCGGAAGAACTGCCATACGGAGCAGAGTCGCACTTGCAGGTTCCCCGCAATCAACCAAGAGCGATCCGCCTTTGCTCATTACCAGGCAGGAACTGTTGGCTCGCTTCAATGAAGCTAAACCGTGAGAGGTTCCGAGGAAATGCAGTTTCATCAGCGAGACACTCCATTCCGGGGAGTTGATGTAGAGGTCCCGACGGATAAAGTCGGATTGATGATGAGATTTCTCTGGTCATGTTCTCCCGGAGCAAGCAGCAGATCCACGGCTTTCTCCATTGCATTCGAAAAGAACGTATGCGTCAGGCATGGCTCGGCATCCATGACTATGGACGGTTTGTCAAAACCGCAGAGAGAAATATCTTCCGGGATACGGACATGGTGTCTTTTCAATTCGCGCATGGCTCCGACGGCTCGTGCGGAATTGAAAAAAACAGCTGCAGTTCCCGGAAGTCCCTCTTTCAGCATCCGCTGCGCAAGTTCTTCGCCAATGGCTTCATAACTGGAATATGCCGAAATCGCCTGATTTTGAGGAAGATAACGTACCGTCCCCCCTCTCTTTTCAAAAAACTTTTTCAAAAATTTGAAGCGATATTCCACTGTGCCATTCTCCTGGGGCAAATCTCCTGCGAGATAGATATCCCGATGTCCAAGTTTCCACAGGTGTTCTCCCAGAAGAAGCGCACTTGCTCCGATATCCATGAGCAAAGTTTTCCAATGCGTCGGACGTCTGGCCTGAAGCGGTTGGCTGCGAACATCCACCATGGGAATGTCGTATTTCTGCGCAAAAAAACGCAACCCTTTCGGATTGAACATGGCAATGATTCCGACCGCTCCTTCCCGCACAATGATTTTCGTCACATCAGAGATCCGAGGAGACGCTTCTCTTGTGATGATCCGCAGATTCATATGATGGGCCTGAAGAGCGACTTCCATATTAGCGGCACATTCCGCAAAATAATGGTTGCGCAATGTCGGAAACAGGAAGAACACGTTCCGGCTGTCCTGTCGAATCTGCGGAAAATCCATCGATCCTTCCGCCAAAAAAGTTCCCTTCCCCGGTCTCCGAACAATCAAATGCTCGGTTTCAAGTTCATTATAAACGACTTCAACAATCTTCTGGCTGACGTTCAAACTGACGGCGAGTTTCTGTTGAGCGGGAAAGCGTTCTCCCGGCTTCATATGACTCTCCCGAATCATTGTGAAAACGTGATCCCGTACTTGTTCTTTCAGGGTTTTTCCTTCTTTCATCATTGATGCCCCCATCTTGCAACTTAGCAACTTACTTTTGTTATACTATAACGCAACTTTCAATAAAAGCAAATACTTTTTCTGTTTTTTTTTGAAAAACCGGACCCAACGGGGTAATTTTTGACGGCCAAAAGTAACGACGAAGAATTTGCGATGTATTGCAAATACGATGAAGCAGACGATTTTGAGGAGCCTCCCCCCCTGCGCTACACTCCGAAAAAGCGGCTGTTTCGCTCTTTTGCAAGGGGCACGAAGGCGAGTCGGGCGTTTGGGGCGGTCGCGTCGGGCAGTGCCGTCTTCCGGCTGAGACACAAAAAAGCGAGCCGAAAGTTTCGGACGTCTATGTCTGCGTATCCCCGATTGCAACCCTCTTCAATCTGATATAATTGTCAACTTCCGGGCGGGAAGCAATATTTCTTTTCCCGACGGAAGACGCAGTGTCGCGTCTTTTCCGTAATTCATCAAATGGATTTCCCATTCGCCGTCTTCATTTTTGCGCACGGCCTCTGTAATGACCTCCGGCAACTCGTTGACAAACGCAGAGGGAACTTCTACCTCGAATGCATCAGGATCAGCCGCATGACAAGTAACCTCCAACACTTCAACGTTCTTGAGACACTTGACTGCACGCTTCGGCAGATTACGCTCATTCATGCCAGGTTCTTCACTCAAATAGACGTCGATGAACGACATGCCGATCTCCTGACAACCGGTCTGTTCATTCCTGGCAAACGGGTGATGGTCCGCAAACAAAGTACTGCGCAGCAAGGTGATCCGAAGGAGACCATCCGCATGGTCGCAGCCGTGCAGATCCGCGGCATAGAACGCGGCACCCCGACCGTCGTTGGAATATGCGGCACACCAATCGATCATCGGGACCTCGCAGGAATTCTGCGGCAGAGGTCCGAAAACGCCGTTTTCGCAGAAATGGTTCTGACAGATCCTGCCGTTACGGAAACGAACCACAGAAGCAGCAGCAGCTCCGGTGGCAAAAGTATGATTTTCGATTCTGTGGTCGTATGCCATTTTCAGACATGCGTAAGATTCCTGCCAGTTGATCATCAGCTTTATGCGGATCTCCGGAATATCCTTGCAGGCGAACATATCCGCCTGGATCTCGGAAGTCCCCAACTTATAGGTCGCGCGCAGGACGGAAACGACAGGCCCATCCGCTATTTCTGCTGTTTTCAGGAGAACGGCTCTATCCGTCGGATGCAGATATTTTTCGAGCGTAAACCCCCATGTTCCATGATCATCATGGAACATTTGAAAACCGAGTTTTTCCAGCACTTTTTTCTGACGGTTGAAACCGAGCTTCGGCAAAGAATGTTTTTCGACTGCATACGCCAGGAACTTTTCTTCATTTGGAGCCAGATCAACAACGGCCGTCAAATTGCCCCAAGGCAGACCGCACGGACCGAACGTGGTCGGAGGCGGGAGCAGCTGAAGCGGAATCGTTTCCCCTTTTTGATTTTTCAATGCATTGAAGAGGACGCCATGCTGGTTCGGGTCGGCAAAGCCGGTCACTGAAATCATTTTGCGCACGGCATGCGGCTCCGTATTGCGGATATATAATCCGCCTTCCGACATAAAAGTGGTGTCTTCGGCAGCGGCACGACGGCTGAGCGTCTGATCTATCAGAAAATCTGCCTGATGGATCACACTGCCGATGCCCGGATAGACATCATTGCGGTAGGTTTCCATGATAGATGTGCCAGGCAATATGTCGTGGAAATGATTGAAGAGCAATTCTTTCCATGGCCCGTCAAGCGACATTGCATCCGCACCTGTTTTTTCGGCAGTCTGTACGCGGTCAAGGGCATGGGCAATTTGGCGTTTGACCTCGTGGCAGGCGGAATAACAGCCACGAAAAACATTTCCGAGTTCGCCGGTCACAACGGGAACATTATATTCATTCACAGCCTCGAAATAATCGTGCAGCGTGGAATAACTGATATCGTATTTTTCCATCGCTTTATCGACCCATTTCATCTGTTCTTCATAAATTCCTCCGCCGTGGTCACCTACGCCGAAGAAGATCGTGAGATATTCCAACGGATTTTTTAGATTTTCTTCAATGCGGTTCTGAAAATCTTCGTATGTGAACCCCATTTCATTATAGGCATCGAAAATATGCAGGAACCTCACCGTGGAATCGTCATCTGCCTTCCAGTCAAAAAGCGGGGGCAACTGCATCTGCTGCGATCCGGGACGCATTGCCACATAATGTGTGATCCCCACTGCATTCAGCAATTTCGGAAGTCCCGCGCCGTGCCCAAAGGAATCAACGCAGTAGCCGATATTGACATCCACTCCGAATTTCCGGCGAAAATACTCCTTGCCGATCATACCTTGCCGCAGAAGTGATTCGGCACGAGCGACAATGACGTCGGACTGCACTTCCCAACCGCCGACGATTTCCCAACGCCCCTGATCAACAAAACGGGCGATTTTTCTGAACAAAGATGGTTCATTTTCTTCGATCCAACGGTACTGCGCGGATGAGGAACATGTAAATTTCAGTTCCGGACGACGTTCCATCATGCGGACCACAGAATGCATCGTATTGATCCACGCGCAGCGCCCTGAACGTCTGTTCCATATCCATATCGGATCGAGGTGTGAATTGGAAATCACAAAAATCTTTTTTGCCATTTTGCCTGCTCGATCCTTTCAGTATTCTCCTGTGAACAATGAAACATTTATTATCATGAACAAGAAAGTCCTTTCCTCCTGCTTTTTCCGGAATGCATCTTGCGTTCAATGCCCCTTCCCCAAGTGCCCCATAATTTACTGTCATGCACCCCGTTTGTCAAGGGCTGCATTACGGATAAGCGGTCAAAAAACGCATAAAAAATTTTTTGAGAGTCCATACTGCACCCGTCCAATCTGTTTTAAGCTGCCGAAGCCTTGAACCAGCGTTCATACTCGTATGGGGTCATGTAACCCAATGAAGAATGCGGGAAATCTTCGTTATAGGCTTTCTGCCACATCTTCAACGCTGCCTCGAAAGCGGCGACAGAATCAAATTCTCTGATCCAGACCAAATCTTCCTTTGATGCCCGTCTGACTGGTTATGTGGATCAACCGCTGATTTTTTTGAAAAATCTGCCTTTTTTTTTCAATGCACCTTGAAAAGATAAAAACTATAATGTATGTTATTCCACAATTAAAATAACATTGTAAATGCGAGGTATCATGGACATTGAAAAACGTCAGCCGATACAAGTAGTGGACCGGGCGCTTGATTTGTTGGAGTTGCTCGCTTCCGAAAATGCGCCGGTCTCGACAACTGTTCTTGCAAGGCGGCTCGGTACTTCCGTCCAGAACACAAACAATCTTCTGCGGGTGCTTTTCCGCCGGGGGTATGTTTCGCAGGATCGGTCCCGGCATTATCGGCTCGGTCCGCAGCTCTGCGTTTTCGGCGATTCCACTGCGCGTTGGGAACGCCTTCGGAAAATGATGGAACCAGTGCTGATCGAACTGAACTTCCGTTCCGGGTTCGGTGCTTTTGCCGGAGTTCTGGAAAATGATCGTCTGTACTGCTGCGCTCACATTCTCCCCAACGGCGAATCCGCCCCGCTGACCCAGCAGTTCTGGACCGAAGAACTGCACTCGACCGCGGGTGGACGGGTATTGCTTGCATCGCTGTCGCCCGCGGAGCGAAAGAAACTGTTTGCGAGAACGACCCGTCAGCAGATGACACGAAAAACCGTCATGGATCTCACGGTACTGGAAAAAATCTGTTTGGAAACTCGAAAAGCGGGTTATGCCGAGGTAAAGGAGGAATCGCGTGACGGCATCTGCTCCATCGCAGTCCCCATACATGATTTCTCCGGAGCGGTCGTTGCCGGACTGGGAATTTACGGGCCTTCTCCGATTTGGGAAAAAAGCACCTGTGTGCAAAAAAAAGCACTTCTGGAATCAGGCATCGCCCGATTGGAGAACCGATAGCAGCCAAATGAGACTTTCATTCCCATTTGTATCGGTCTTTACCAAATAACTGGCGGTATTGTAGCACAGAGCCTGTTGAGAAATATCATCGGTCAAGATTCCTGGCTGAAAGGAAAAGAAAAATGGACAAATTCAACGAAAATCCACTGATTCCCATGGGAGCGTTGACGGGGCATCCGAACCGCGAAACCATCCATGCTTTTCTGCACGCGTTCCGGAAAGTGGGTTTTTCGCAGTATCTGATTTATCCGCGTTCGGGATGCGAACTGGAATACCTTTCCGATGAATGGTTCGACACCTGCGCAACTTTCCTTGAAGAATGCGAAAATCTGGGTTACACCTCGGTCTGGCTTTACGATGAATTCAACTTTCCCAGCGGTCAGTGCGGCGGGAGGATCATGAAAGAAAACCCCGGCCACGCGCTCCATTTTTTACAGGTCTTCGAAAAGGACGGCGTATTTTCCTACGGCATCACGTCCAATCCCAAAGCGCCGGATGTCCTGAACCCCGAAGCCATACGGAAATTCATCGCGTATACCCACGAACAGTATGCCGAACGTTTCGGGAAGTATTTCGGTTCGCTGATCAAGGGTATTTTTACCGATGAACCATCGTTCAACTATTATGTCGGAGTGGGTACAGGGGAGGAGAAACTCCTCATTCCCTTTTATCCGGAGCTGGAGGCTGATTACGAGGCCCTGACGGGAAACACGTTGAAACAGGATCTCGAATTCTGTATCCGCAACCGGTGTCCGCGTTTCTGGGAGCCCTTTGTGGGCAAACTGCTGGGAAAACGTTTTCTGGACGCCTTTGTCCTCCCGATCCGTGACTGGTGCGACCGGCACGGACTTCTCATGACCGGCCATCTTCTGCGCGAAGGAAATCTGGAAAACTCGCTGGGTGCCACCGGTACCCCCATGGAGGCCACCGACGCCTTTTCCCTGCCCGCCGTCGACGAGATCTACACTGCCTCTTCGCTTCGGGATGCGGAGTGGATCACTTTCGGGACCGCGGAACACGCGATCCGGAAAAACGGCAATGGCGGATTGGCGGAACTTTTTGCGCTGGGACCGTGCGACATGTCCCTTGCAAGGATCAGAAGACAGATCCGCTTCGCTTCCATGTTTGGTTTCGACCACTATGTGCTCGCCGTTTCTCCCATGGATATGCGGGGCAGCTCCGCAGCAAAAATGTCCTGCTATTTCAACTGTTTTTCTCCGGCTTTGCCGTGGTTTCCCGCATTCGAGGCTTTGGGGGAGGATTCCCGCGTCGCCGCCGCGGTCGCCCACCGGCAGTTTGTCCCGGAAATTCAGATTCGCCGTCCTTCGGTCGGTGTGCCTCTGGAAGAGTTGCTGATCCAACTGGCGCAGGAGCAGAGACAGTGGACACTCATCGGGGAAGATGAGGAGGGGATCGCCCCGGTGGTCATCCATTTGACACCCGGGGGGATCGTTCCCGAAAAAATGCCGGACGGGACCCGTTTCGGCTGGTCCAATTTCGCAACTTTTTTCCATAAACTTGATGAGGTCCTGCCCCGCAAAGTCGCTGTGACGGAACAGAACGGCGCTCTTGCGAGGGATCTCTTTCTGCGGATGTATGCCGACGGTTCCACGGAGATCCTCAACTTCTCCTCCTCGCGGGAAACGCGCAGACTTTTCCTGGACCGGAACACAAGCCGGATTCCTTTTGAACTTGCTCCCGACGGTGTCCGTTCTTTCGGCTCAGGAAGCATAGAACCCGACCGCCCGAATCTGAAACGGCTTGCTTCCGACAACATCCGTTCTACCGGTCCATGGAGTGTAGAGCTCGACCGCCCGAATCTGAAACGGCTCGCCTTTGAAAACGGGGTCTGCCGTTTCAAGCTGAAATCGGCGCTTGATGGTCTCGTTTTTCTGCTGCGTCAGCACACAGTTCCAGTAACGCTTGAAATGGACGGTGTCCCCATCACAGCACGCGGACGATCGGACATTCTTCCGGAAGGATTCCGGGGACTCTATGCTGCCACATCTCCGTTTCGGTTGGAAGCAGGGGAATATACGCTGAAAATGACCGGAGATTTCCCTGAATATCCCTATCTTCCCAGTGTTTTTCTTGCAGGGAAGTTCGCGGTTTTCGGCGACACACTTGCCGAATATGCGCAGGATGGTGCGGGACTGGAAAACTACGTCGGAAAAATCACCCAATCCGGCGAATTGGAAATTCCCCGCGACGCCCACCATCTGTGTCTTGAAACGGACGATTTGTATACGGTCCTCTACTTGGACGGGAAGAAAATGCCGGAACGCCTGTGGGCTCCTTTCGTCTGGGAAATCCCCGAAGCGCTCGCGGGAAAGGTCGTGCCGATGCGGATCGAAAGATACACCTCCTGCGGCCCCATGTTCGGTCGAGAACGATTTGATCATCCCCGGCCCGAAGACCAGGCGAGACGGCTCGCGGGTTTTCGTCCGTCTGGAACGATCCGGCATCCGGTCATCAAACCCGAATTTCTGTTGTAAACAATGGTTTTCGCAAAAACGGAGAGAAATACGAAGACGTGACAGCACGGCTCAAAACAGTTTTTCAAATAAGGGAAGACGTTTGAATCAACAAGGAGGCATAATGAGAAAGAACAGGCGCATTGCACACATGGCACTTCTGCTGGCGTTGCCGCTGGTTCCGCTTTTCGGCGAAGAATCGTTGAAACTGCGGGTCATCCCGTCGCCGAACCTGATCCAAAATCCTGGGTTTACTCACGTCGACGGGGCTGGGCTGCCGTTGAAGTGGACTTTCGACAATTGCAGCAAGTCGCGGCACTTCAAATCGCAAGTTGTCAGACATCAAGACGGTAATTGTCTTGCTGTGGATACCGCATGGTGCTCGTTCGGCTATTGGCTGCAGAAGATTCCTTTGAAAAAAGGTGTGTCTTATTATGTTTCTTGCGATGCGCAGAGCGATGGACCGAACGTTATGATTTGGATTCAGTGCAAGCAGGACAAAACGGCTGCGGGGAAAAAAGTTTTCCGCAAGGAGTTTCGCGCCCGGTCGTTTTTCCGGAACGGGCTGGAGATGAGAAAAGCATTGCAGGACTTCGTGGATGAAACCCTGCTGATGTCTCTTGGCCCCGATCAATGGAGCCGGATCGGTTGCGAGATCGTTCTGCCGAAAAATGTTGACGGCTGTCGATGCGAAGTTCGCATTGGAGTTTACAGCGGAAATGCGGGACAGATCCGTCTCCGGAATCCGGTTTTTCGAGAAATGAGATCGGAGTTAAAAGCGGAGATCAGCGGGACCGGCTGGACGGAGTTGCGAATTCCCGGCGCGAAACCGGCGAGCGTGAAACTGGACCCCGCGCTGGCAACGCAAAGCTGTTCTTTTGTCTTGCCCAGAGCGATGTATCTCTACAAGGTGGAATTGATCGGTTCTCAAGGGAAAACGATAACGAAGGAGATCACCAATGAATAAGCTGCAAACCCTGTTGCTGTCCTGCATCGCGGGCATTTCCGTCGCGGCCGGTCAGCCGCTGCTGGAAATATCCGAATTCGGGAATCCGAAGCCGGTCGTTTCCGAATCTCTGCGCGGCGACGGACAGAAAATTTCCGGTTCGCATTGGAAGTGTCAAGTCCAAAAATCATCCGGCCCGGTGACGACATGGCGTCTGCGTTTCACCAGTGACCGGCACAACGATCCGGTCCGGCTGCAGTTGCGTTTCGTCAGCCCGCTGGATTTTCCGCCATCCGTTTTCTGGGACG